>Ga0299912_10001607_pt1 | contig 18238 bp, 16 predicted proteins | sample RVTome_2_FD_207667 | JGI IMG/M metagenome (GOLD analysis project Ga0299912, IMG submission 207667) | Soil microbial communities from uranium-contaminated site in the Upper Colorado River Basin, Wyoming, United States - RVT95D214 (version 2) ... | reverse complement strand
GTCTAAATTGAGTGTTTACCTGGATTTAGATTGGTTGAAGGAGCAGGCAACCGATGAAGCGAGCCGGAGGCGGCTGGTGCAAATAAAACAGTGGCGTGATTTTGTCCTGGAAAACAACGTCTTCAGGGGTACCCAGAATCTGTTCCCGGTCAGCTTGGGCAACTACCAGGTCTGGTTTCGAGAATGCGGTGCCTTTTCCTCTATAGAAGTCTACCAGGAAATCTTTAAGAACAATGACCACTTTGCCGTCCCCGGGTTTTCCGGCAGGCAGGCCAAGCTGGTGGTTGATATCGGCGCTAACGAGGGCTTTTACACATTAAAAATAAAAGAAAACAATCCGCATTGCCGCGTGATTGCCGTTGAACCCAATCCGTATGTTTTTGAAATATTGAAAAAAAATGTCGATTCCAATCGGTTAGAGGGAGTCACCATCGTCAATAAAGCTATCAGCTCCGGTGACGGTGCTATGCGCATGGAGATAATAAAGGAAATTGGCGCCATAGGTGCCAGAGATCTGGGCATAGCCAACAGGCCCTGGCTAAAGAATGAATTTGTTGAGAAGGTAACCGTCCCGGCCGTTACCCTGGGTACCTTCTGCCGAGAATATGATATTAAAGCAATTGACATTTTGAAGATTGATGTGGAAGGCATGGAAGCTGAAATATTAGAGAGCGCCAGCAAATTATTAACAAATGTGCACCGAATTGTCCTGGAGCGGCATAGCCGCGAGCTGAGAGAGGCTGTTGTGGCGCTCCTGCAGAATAATCACTTCAGCCTTGTCTATGAAGAAGACCCTTTTATGGAGAAATATTACGGCGATCTGTATTTTGTTAATAGGGCTTTCGGAAAGGGCTGACCTGAAGGTTGAGGGAGATTGATAAGTGAAGGTTTTTTTAAGAGGGCTTAACGGCTGCGTGATGCGCAAGCAGAAAATGAAGCAGTACCAGCAGTTCTTACTTGCCAACGGGCATGAGATTGCCGGCAATATAAATGATAGTGACGTGTGCCTGGTGTGGACATGTGCTTTCCGGGGGGATTTCCTTAATAATTCACTGGCCGTGATTGATGACTACCAGAAGAGCTATGAAGGGAAAATAATCGTAGCTGGATGTTTGCCTGATATTGCGCCGGCGATACTGAGAAAGCATTTCTCTGGTTTTGTCATAAACTGGCGTGATGATGCCAGTAAACTGGTGGAGTTTTTTGGCGCCGGCGTCAAGAGTGCCGGGCGATTTAGGCCTGTTTTTGTTGAAGGAAAGCTCTGCGAGGATGCCGAAAAATACCGGAAGGAAAATCCCGGCAAAGATGCCACCTTCCATGACCAGTTTATAAAATTAGTCATCTCGGAAGGGTGCAACTACAGTTGCGCTTATTGTTCGGAGAGACTGGCCTTCCCCCCGTATCGCAGTTTCCCTGAAGATGAGCTGGTTGATGCCTGCCGCCGCATGGTGGCGCAGACCGGTGACTATAACGTCGTCCTGCTGGCTGACAGCCTCGGGGAATATGGCCGTGATATCGGCAGCAGCCTGCCGAATTTGATGCGGCAACTCAGGGCCATCCATCCGAGAATAAGGATTGCTCTGAACAACCTGAATCCGGCAAGTTTTATCCAGTATTTTGATGAGATGACCGGCTTTATTAAAGAAGGGGCTATCAGGCACCTTAATCTGCCGATTCAATCGGCTTGCCCGCGCATTCTGAAGCTGATGAACAGGAGCTATACAAGGGGTGATATTGATAAGATATTCGGCTGGCTGAATAGCACTGGATTTACGGAATTTGATACGCATGTTATCATCGGTTTCCCCGGGGAGACAGATGAAGATGTTGACCAGACCATAGAGTTTATCATCCGCCATGAACCCAAATACGTTTTGGCTAGTAAATATCTGGAGGTCCCCGGCATGCCCTCTTCACGGCTGCCGGGTAAGGTGAACGAGGCAACGAAGCTTCGCCGTCTCCATAGATTTGCCGAGAGTATGCAGAAAGCAGGGATTATCTGCAACAGCGAAGAGGGTGACATTATTATGAGCCGTTTTCAGAGGATAAGAAGTCGCTCTTAGACTTACGGGAACACGTATCTGAGGTGCTGGTAGAAAGGAGGCTGGTATGTGCGCCAGGAGCGCCGAGCAAGAACGAAAGTTTGACGGGCGGGCCAACTTTCCCGTCGACGACAACATAGAAGCTTTGCTGGACGAACATTTTGACAAATTCAATGTCACCAAGCAAGAGATATGCCGCGCCTTCCAGATATACACACGGCGTATCTTCCTGAAGAGGTTTCTCGCCCACTACGAATTTTTCCGCATGGTGGTTGATTTACCCGGGGACATCGTTGAGCTTGGCGTCTACCGCGGCGCATCTCTGATGGCTTTTGCCAATTTCCTGGAGATAAGAAACATGGGCGATAGGCAGAAGCAGATATTTGGCTTCGATAATTTCTCAGGCTTCACGTCCGTTGACGAAAAGGATGGTAAGCAGGACGAGAGGGTGCACAAGGTCCAGAGCGGCTTTGACAGCAATGTTTTTGAGGATATACTGAGAGATGCTATGTCTATTTATGATAAGGACAGGTTCATTCCCTATAAGCCGAGGGTGATACTGGTCAAGGGCAATATAGAAGAGACGGTGCCGAAATTTGTTGAGGAGACTCCGGGGCTACGCATCTGCCTGCTGCACTTTGATTGTGATATGTACTCACCTACCAAAGTTGGCCTTGAGTGGCTCTGGCCGCGGGTCGTGCCCGGCGGAGTGGTCCTCTTCGACGAGTATGGCATCAGGCCCTGGGAGGGTGAGAGCCGGGCTATTGATGAATACTTTAAAGACAAAAAGATAGCTATCCGGCGTCTTGACTGGGCGCCTAATCCCGGCGGTTATATCATCAAAGAGTGAAAGCATCATTTGAAATAGGCTATGGGGCAAACAATAATAGATATTAAGACCAGAAAAAGGATACTTTCTCGAGGCCAGCCTGAGCCGAAGCATGTTCCCTGGTGGGGTGAGCCAAATTTCGGTGGCTGGTACACTGAAGCCGAGATTGAAGCGGCGGTAAAAGCAATTCGGGAGTCCATGCACTGGTCAGTAGGCTTCGGCCCTGACCCCCAAACTGTTACCGATTTTGAGAATACCTTTGCCCGGTACTGTGGTGCTAAATATGCCATTGCCATCACCAACTGTGGCATGGGGCTGGAAATGGCGATGAGGTGTCTGGAGCTGCAACCGGGGGACGAGGTTATTTGCCCCGCCATTAACTACAAGGCATCGCAAATGGCGATACTGGGGCAGGGCGGCAAAGTTGTCTTCTGTGATATTGACCCAAGGACCCTAAACCTTGATCCAGAAGACGTAGAAAAAAGGATAACACCGCGTACCCGTGCAATATGCCCGGTTCACCAGACGGGACTAGCAGCACCCATTGATGAGCTTCTGGAGATTGCCGAGAGACATCCTCACGCTGTGCACGGCCCATTGAAAATAATCGGGGATGCCGCCCGCAGTTGCGGCGCCACCCATAACGGCCATAAACTGGGGGAGAAAGGCTGGTGCACTGCCTTTAGCTTTCACAGCCAGAAGCTCATGACGACGCTGGGCGAGGGTGGCGCTGTGACCACTAATGATGCCGCGCTTGCCCAGCAGATTCGCGACCTGTGCCACTATGGCGGTGAAAACGGCTGGGGAATGAACTACCGGATGAATAAAGTGCAGGCAGCCGTGGGGCTGGTGCAGCTCAGCCGCCTTGACGAGATGAATAGCATGCGGCGCCGCGCCGCCCACCGCCGCAACGAACTAATAGCTGGCGTGCCGGAGATTATACTGCCTTACGAACCGCCCGGTTATGAGCATATGTACTATGTGTATCCGGTACTGGTACAGCCGGACTGGGCAGGCAAGAAGCGGGACAGGATTATCTCCATAATGCAGGAGAACCACGGGATAGTCTGCAGCATCACCAACCGGCCGACCTACCAGCGCTGGCCCTATATCGCCGAGAAATGCGGCAGCCCGAGACTGCCGGTATCTGAGGACGTGGGGCAGAGATTGCTATGCCCGATGCTGCATCCACTATTAACTGAGGAGCAGGAGATGTATATCTGTGCCAGCCTTCTGGAAGCGATAGATATGGTTAAAAAGGAGGCTTAGTGTCGGCGACATATAATACCGATGAATTAAGACGTTCTCTGGAAGCACTGCCTCAGATAGCATCTGTCGGCGAAATGAAGGTCGAGAACGATATTGTAAAATACATCGCCATAGAAACGGGAGCAGCCGGCAGCGTAACGGCCCAGCAGTTAGATACAGATGACGCGCCCGCGCTGTTTGATTTCTATTTTAAGGGGCTATCCGAAAGGCCGAGGCGCCTCTTTATCCCTTACCCTCTTTTCCACACACCGCCGTCTTGTGCCGCCCAGTTGGCACAGAGGATAGCGGACTGGAAAAAAGAGGATGATTGGTCGGCGATAAAGCTGGTTAAGGATAAGCAGATTATTGGCTTGGGCCTTCTCAAGAGATTCCGGACGGAGCAGGTAACCAGTGCCGTTGCTATCAGGGATGATTTCCTTAAGATGGGTTTGGGGTATCTGTTGCAGACTATTATTATCGGGCAGGCACGCCTGCTGAGTCTGAAAAGGTTCCATGTCAAGGTAATATCAGACAATATAGCCTCCGTGCGGCTACATCAGAAGTGCGGTTTTAAAAAAGCTGGAACAGTACCTTGGGACGGTTACGAGGGCCTCTTGACCTTCCTGAACGAAAGTGATTATGAGGGTAAGGGTAAAGCCGCCGACAGGCATATCATCGAAATGGTCATAGAGCTGAAGCGTGAATGAAGTGACTAAATCTATAAATACTGCGGATTTCGCCAGGGCTTTTGGTGCTGACGAAGCCGAGGTGTCCCGTTTTTGCGGCGGACTGATAAAGACTTTGGATTTCAAGTACACAGTTTTACCGCAGGAAAAGCGTGAAGAATTATTACTTAATGCCATCAAGAAATGCGACAATGCTGAACTCTCAGCTTCCGGTGCCCACAGGAAATCCGATTGGCGCCGGGGGTGGGGGGAGATCCTTCAGGATTTTCATAACTCCGGCGGAGACCTAAAGGCGCTGGTACCTAAAGACTGGCATGGCGACCGACCGTTGAGGTATAACGGGGACTATATCATGCCTAGTTTCGGTACCTTTGAGCGCGATTTTACGCTGGTTTTCCGGCACTGGTTATATCAAAAATATTTCGCGGACTATGAAAATATCTACGAGTTTGGCTGCGGCACAGGGCATAATCTGGCGGTAATGGCGCAGCTATTCCCGGGTAAAAGGCTCTTTGGTATGGACTGGGTGCCTGAATCCCAGGAGCTTCTGTCGGCTATCGCCGCGAAATACGGCTGGCCAATAAAGGGCATCCACTTTGATTTCTTTAAGCTGGATTACAGCTTGAAGATATTGCCAAACAGTTTAATTTATACTTCCTCGGCACTGGAGCAACTGGACGGTGACTATGGCGGTTTCCTGGACTATTCAATGGCTAACAGGCCGGCCCTGTGCGTTAATGTGGAATGTATGGCAGAATACTACGATGAAAACCAGCTTTACGATTACGTGGCACTTAAATATCATAAAGCACGTCACTATCTGAACGGTTTTCTGACGCACCTGCGGGGCATGGAAAAAGACAAGAAGATACAAATTATCACCACCAGGCGGACGGGGTTCGGCAGCCTTTACCATGAAGGGCTGATGTATGTCATCTGGAAACTACTGTAAACCAAAGTCAGGGCTCAAACGGCTGTGATAGAAGATAAGGTCTTGAAAAGCTTCCGCGGGAAAAGCGTGCTCATCACCGGGGGCACAGGCATGATCGGCCGACAGATAGTGACCATTCTGGTCGATGCGGGCGCTTGTGTCACTTCGGTTTCACTGGACAATATTAAGGTCAGTGAGAAGGCGGAGCATATTTACGGCGACCTCAGCAGTTTTGATTTCTGCAAAGAGATTACTCGTGGTAAGGATTGCGTTTTTCATGTCGCTGGCGTCAAGGGCTCGATTGAGGTTACCAAGAGCAGGCCGGCCAGTTTCTTTGTGCCGCTGCTGATGATGAATACCAATATGCTGGAGGCCTGCCGCGTCAATAAGGTGACCAAGGTCGTCTATACCAGCTCCATAGGCGCCTATTCGGATGCCGAGATTTTCAGGGAGGACCAGAACCTTGAAGGGCCGCCGATGGACCTGTATCCCGGCTGGGCCAAGAGGGTGGCGGAGATGCAGATCCAGACGTACCAGATTCAGTACAAGCTGAATAATTTCGCTGTGGTTAGGCCCTGCAATGTTTACGGGCCGGGCGACAACTTTGACCCGGGTAATGCCATGGTCATTCCCACGCTGATGCAGCGGATATACCGCAAGGAAGACCCTGTGGTTGTCTGGGGCGACGGCAGCGCTATACGGGATTTTGCCTTCAGCCGTGATGTTGCCGAGGGGATAATCCTGGCCCTTTACTACGGCACCGGTTCGCGCTTTGTGAATCTGGGCAGTGGGAAGGGCTACACTATTAAAGAGCTGGTGGAGACATTGCACAGCTTCATTGATTTTAACTACAAATTTGATACGACCAAATCTTCGGGGTTTCCACGAAGGGTTATGGATATATCCCTGGCGAAGAAACTAATTCATTATAGCCCGACAACATCCCTGCGGGACGGGCTAAAGGAAACCTGGCACTGGTACGAAAAAAATCAGGACGAGCACTTGAATAAGAAAAACTATTTCAAAGAATAGGGAAGATGGAAGTATCAAAGACAGAGCTTGACGGAGTCCTATTGCTAAAGCCGCCGACCATTTTTGAAGACTTTAGAGGGACTTATGTCGAAACATACAATGAGAAACTATATACTGAGGCGGGAATAAACGTTAAGTTCGTGCAGGATGACATTTCTGTCTCCTCGCGGCACGTGCTCCGCGGCATACATGGAGACAGCCAGACGTGGAAACTCATCTCCTGTCTGTATGGGAAATTCTATCTCGTGGTGGTCAACTGGGATAAGACATCTTCGCAGTTCGGCAGATGGCAATCTTTTGTCCTGTCCGATGCGAATAGGTTGCAAGTGTTGGTGCCACCGAAGTTTGGCAATGGACACCTTGTGCTAAGCGAAATAGCCATCTTTCACTACAAGCAGTCAACCTATTACAATCGTGCAAGTCAGTTCACCCTATTATGGAATGATCCCAGGCTCGGCATCTGGTGGCCTATAAGAAATCCCATACTTTCGCGGCGAGACGAAGAGGGGCATTAGTTTTTGAATAAGAATGCCTTGGTCGTGGAAGGAGCCGGATTTATTGGTGTGAAAGTATGACTGGAACAAAATGAGAATGGAAGGATGTATTCAATGATAATAAGCAGGACGCCTTTCCGCATCTCATTCTTGGGGGGCGGGACAGATTACCCGATCTACTACGAAGAAAATGGCGGCGCCGTTCTTAGTACTACCATAAATAAATACTGCTATATTGTATGCCGATATCTGCCGCCATTCTTTGAATATAAGTACCGAATAAGATATACCAAGCGTGAGGAAACTAAGACTATCGCGGAGATCCAACATCCTTCTGTGCGGGAATGTCTGCAATTTGTAGGTTTGGACAAAGGTGTCGAGATACAGCATAATGCTGATTTACCTGCAATGTCAGGGCTCGGTTCCAGCTCAGCTTTCACTGTAGGACTGCTTAATGCACTGTATGCTTTGAAAGGGAGGATGACAACAAAGAGACAATTAGCTTTGGATGCAATCCACGTGGAACAAGAGAGAATCGGTGAAAATGTTGGCTCCCAAGATCAAACGATAACTGCTTTTGGTGGGTTTAATAAGATTGAGTTCGGCGGTCCACAAAAAATAACGGTGTACCCGATAATTATGGAACAAAGTAAGCTCGATGCCCTTCAGAGCCATCTGATGCTGTTTTTCACAGGATTTCCAAGGAGTGCATCGGATATCGCGGCTGAACAGATAAGAGCAACACCAAGAAAGAAAAAAGAATTGGACGCTATGAAGGGACTCGTAGATGAATCCCTCAACATCCTTAACGGCGGCACAGATGATCTTCTTGATTTTGCTGGGCTCCTACATGAGACCTGGAAGATTAAGCGCACCTTGACGCCAAATATTACAAATTCGTTTATTGACGAGGTTTATGAAACAGCCATTAAGGCCGGGGCGTTGGGGGGCAAACTACTGGGCGCCGGCGGTGGAGGGTTTATGCTATTCTTTGCGGAGCCGGACCGCCAACGCAGCGTAAGAGAGAAGCTGGGGAAACTTCTATATGTACCATTCAGATTCCAGAATCTGGGCAGTCAAATAATCTATTATGCTCCTGAAGAGGATTATTAGAACCCGATGAGCATAGACGACGAGTTGGAAAAAATTGACGTTATTATTTTGTGCGGAGGACGCGGCACAAGACTCACGCCTGTGATTGGAGAGCAGCCAAAGGTATTAGCAAAAATAGGGGAAACAGCTTTCCTGGATATTCTAATAGATGGTGTTCTGCAACAGGGTTTCAAACGGATAATCTTATGTATCGGATATTTGGGGCGGAAGATTCGAGAGCATTTTGACCATAACCGTGACAAAAACTATGAAATCGTGTTTTCTGAAGAAGAGCGGCCTTTGGGCACGGGTGGGGCTTCAAAAAAAGCCCAGTCGCTGATAAGAAGCAACCCCTTTGTGGTCATGAATGGAGACTCGATTTGCAAAGTCGATCTTAAGAGTTTTGTTCATTTCCACATAGAAAAACAGTCATTGTTATCTATTGTTTTGGCCCACTCAGAAGCGGCCCGAGATTATGGGAGCATTAGCTTAGGCAAGTCACAGAGAATCACCAGCTTTAATGAAAAGGTTCCTGGCGGAAGCGCAAGCCTGGTGAGTGCCGGAATATATCTTATGCAGAAAGATGTATTCTCCTATATGCCTGGGCAAGATCACTTCTCTCTTGAGTATGATTTTTTCCCAAGAATTGTTCACAATAGGTGCTACGGCTTCTTGACCGACGGCGAATTCATTGACATCGGTACGCCGGAGAGATATGAAAAGGCGATTGGTCTGCTTAGTGGGTCCGCTCGGGTTGTGGGCCAGGCCCTTACACTGCGGGCTTTGTAAAAAAGCACAGCGGTGCATTGGTTCGTGAAGGAGCAAGAATTATTGTGGCTAAGCTCTCTGTGATCGGGTTAGGAAAACTCGGAGCGTGTTCAGCAGCGTGTTTTGCGTCGAAGGGCTTTGATGTCATAGGTGTTGATATAAACAAGGATTCTGTAGACGCTATCAATAAGGGAAGGGCTCCGGTGTATGAGCCAAGGCTTCAGGAGTTGATTACTGCATCAAAGGGTAAACTGAAGGCTGCCCAGGATTATGGAGAGGCTATACGGAAATCGGATATAACATTTTTGATAGTTCCCACACCAAGTAGACACGACGGGCATTTCTCAGACATGTACTTGCAGGATGCACTGAGACATCTGTCCAAAGCATTAAAGCAGGTGAACAAGCAATATCATCTGTTCGTGGTTACGTCCACCGTCTCTCCCGGAACAACGGAGGGGAATTTGATACCTCTGATAGAATCCGTATCCGGAAAGAAGCTAAATACAAGCTTCGGAGTGTGCTACAACCCGGAATTCATCGCGCTTGGGTCTGTCATAAACGACTTTTTGAATCCTGATATGGTACTTATCGGCGAAAGTGACAAGCAGGCCGGAGATAGGCTCGCTGAAGTTTATAGAACTGTTTGCGAAAATGAGCCTTGCATTGCTCGGATGTCCGTTATAAGCGCAGAGATCGCAAAGATAAGTCTTAACTCTTACATAACGATGAAGATAAGTTTCGCCAACACTCTGGCGAATATTTGCGAACACATTCCCGGGGCGGATCTCGATGCAATTACCAGCGCTCTTGGAGCAGATAGGAGGGTATCGCCTTATTATATCAAGGGAGGTCCGAGCTATGGCGGTCCATGTTTTCCTCGAGATAACAAAGCGTTCATTGCCTTTGCCAAAACATGCAATCGCAACGCCGCGTTGGCTGAGGCGACCGATGTGGTTAATCAAGTCCAGGGAAGACACATAATTGATCTGGTGTTGGAGAATCTGTCCTCCAGCAGCAACAACGTAGTTGGCTTTCTGGGGCTTTCCTACAAGCCTGGTACGCCTGTCATAGAGGAATCGCCCGCGCTGAAGATTATCGAGGAGCTTCGTACAAAGACAGATGTAGAGATAATCGTCTATGACCCGTTGGCAATGGATAATGCAAGAACGTACTTCGGAGACAACATTCTTTATGCCTCGTCGGTGAGTGATTGCCTTAGGCACGCCACCATTTGTGTAATTACTACGCAGGCGGATGAGTTTAGAACGCTAAGTGAAAGCTGCATTCCTAACGGCCTTACGACCATTATTGACTGCTGGAGAATGCTTGATCCAGCCAAATTGGGCCCCAAAGTTAAATACATGGCTGTTGGCAAGCACGTAGAGTGAGTACTATCGAGCAGGTTCAGGACTTCTGGAATAGAAGGCCCTGTAATATCAGACATTCCCCTAAGCCTTTGGGCTCACGTGAGTATTTTGATGAGGTGGAAGCCAGAAAGTACTTTGTCGAGCCTCATATTCCTGGCTTTGCCCAGTTCCAAAGGTGGAAGGGCAGAAAAGTGCTGGAGATCGGTTGCGGCATCGGCACCGATGCGGTCAATTTTGCAAGAGCTGGCGCCGAACTAACGGTCGTCGAACTGTCTGAGAAGAGTCTTGAGATTTGCCGGAGGCGTTTTGGGGTTTACGGCCTCAACGCAAAGTTTTACTGTGGCAACGCACAGCAGTTGACTTCAATTGTGCCGGTTGAGCCGTATGACCTGATTTACTCCTTCGGGGTCATTCACCATACGCCGCACCCCGAAATGGTATTTGACCAGATCAAAAGCTATTGCACGTCGGAAACTGAAATTAGGGTGATGCTTTACTCAAAGCGGAGCTGGAAGGTGTTGTGGGTCATAATGACTTATGGCAAAGGCGCATTCTGGCGGGTGGATGAGCTGGTCAGAGAATATTCGGAGGCCCAAACGGGTTGCCCAGTGACGTACTATTATTCATTTAGTGACGTTCGCCGTTTAATGAAAGATTTTAGAATTATCGATTTACGTAAGGAGCATATATTTCCTTTTGTTATCGACAAATACATTAATTACGAGTATGAATGGGTGTGGTATTTTCGCTGGATGCCCAAGCCGTTATTTCGCTGGCTTGAGAGACATTTCGGATGGCATCTTTGTGTAACTGCTAAAGCTCCACGTACTATGTCTTTGGGGACGACTGTATAAAGAGAGGACTGTCTGTGCTGACACTCTTTGCCACTCCTAAACCCTTTTCTGGCCATATCCGTTTAATCCAGAGGAACGCCATCAGAAGCTGGCTTTCTTTAGATCCAAAATGTGATATAATCCTATTCGGGGACGACGAGGGCACCGGTAAGGCTGCGGCTGAGTTTGGCGTTCGTCATATCCCCAAAGTCAACTGCAATGAATTTGGCACACCTCTTCTCGATTCACTTTTCCAGATGGCCCAGGATCTCGCCAAATATCGGGTGATGGCGTACGTCAACGCGGACATCATCCTGCTGGATGATTTTGTAAGAGCAGTGCAACGAATTCAGAGACCGTCATTTCTAATGGTAGGACAAAGACGCGATATAGAGATAAATGTAGAGCTGGACTTTGGCAATCCCAACAGCCAATCCCAGCTACGCTGCGATATTAACAAACGCAGCGTCCTTCACGGCAGAACGGGCATTGATTACTTCGTCTTTGATCGGGGTTTGTTCAGAGACATTCCTCCCTTTGCCATTGGCAGGACCGCATGGGACAACTGGCTTATTTATCGTGCACGTTCTCTGGGAGTACCAGTTATTGATGCTACCGAGGTTATCACGGCAGTTCATCAAAACCACGATTATCTTCACCACGCAGATGGAGCCGAAGGTGTGTGGAAAGGACCGGAGAGCAAGTACAATTCAGGGTTGTCTGGGACAGTCAAACATGCTTTCAGCATAGCAGATGCAACTTGCGTACTCACCAAGAATGGTTTGAGAGCCGCACTTGACTTTGCCTATATATGGCGGCGTGTTTATACCCTGTCATTATGGTATCCCTTTCTTGCACCTTTGCAGCGGCTGCTAAACATTTTGTTGAAGGCCTCCAGACCTATTAGGGCCAAAATTGGCTTTACGCTGGAGAAAGTGCATAGCTAATAGAAAAGCGATATGAGAAAAGTCTTAATGATCGCTTATTTTTTTCCTCCTATTAGGGGAGGAGGCGTACAAAGGACTGTGAAGTTTGCCAAGTACCTGCCTCAGTTTGGTTGGCAGCCCGCTGTTCTTACAGTGGGGCAGAACAGATATAAGACCGCCCGGCAGGTGGATCTTGATTGGGAGTTGCTTGACGATTTGCCAAACGAAGTCCAGATATACAGGACATCTTCTGTTGATTTCCTTTTCCGGGGCAAAATCGGCAGGTTGATTCATTACCTAATGCAGACTCTATTTGTGCCGGATGATCAGATGCTCAGTTGGCTTCCGTTTGCCTTGAAAAAGGCGATAAACATTATGCATGAAGACAATATACAGGCTATATACTCAACTTCCACTCCCTATGCCAACCATTTCATCGGTTGCTTTTTGAGGAAGGTAACTGGTGTCCCGTGGGTTGCCGACTTTCGGGACCCTTGGACGACAAATCCGAATTATAGGTCCTTATCGCCCATACACACCAAAGCCAAAAGATTCTTTGAGAGCAGGATTTATAGAGACTGTGATGTAATAATTAGCTCTACCGAGGGGTATAAACAGGATCTGTTGAATAACTTTCCGTTTGTTAGACCTGCAAAAGTCAAGGTCATTACTAATGGGTATGACCCCGAGGATTTTTTGGGCAGCCCCATAAATTGTAATGGGGAACTTTTCTCGATGACCTATTTGGCTGGTTCGTCTTATGGAGACTACTTTCTGGGCTGTTTTTTAAAAGGCTTAAGGACGCTGCTTGAGCAAGAGCCCAACCTATCATCCAAAATCAGAGTTAACTTGGTGGGCGAGGACCCGAAAGGCGTTCGTATGGTCCGCAGACTGGGGTTCCCAAATGATATGGTCCACTTTGTACAGTATGTTCCTCAAAAGCACATTGGTAGACTCCTGTCGAGCTCCGACTTGCTGCTTTTATTATTACCTCCACAGGCGAGGTGGAAAAATTGTATTCCACAAAAGACTTTTCAGTATCTGCGGGCCGGAAAACCTATTCTTGCCGTAGTGCCTGAAGGGTCAACCGCGGAGTTAATCAGAGCCACGAAAACCGGCATGGTTATTACCCTGGGCGACTGCAACAAGATTGCTGAAACCATATATGAACTTTTCAAGAGAAAAGAGACAGGTGAATTGAAATATACCCCCGATTTTGCAATGATACGCAAATTTGCCCGTGAGAGACTAACAGAACAACTATCTGATATCTTAAACAGACTGGTCCAGAAAGGCAGCTAAGATTTCCGAGTCCAATGAAGATCGTGTTGATCCAACCCAAGCATTGCGTTCATCCGGACAGGGCCTTTGAACCTTTGAATCTGGGGTACTTAGCCGCATATCTGCGGTCCAAGGGTTATAACGATATAGCAATCCATATTGGCGCCTATGAGTCTGACAGAAAGATAATTGCTGATGCTGCCGGTGCCGATGTTGTTGGCATGACCGCGACCTCTCCTATGATGACCCATGCCCAGCGGTTGGCGGCGGGCATAAAAAGAACGAATCCAGAAGCTGTGGTTGTCTTGGGCGGCTCTCATCCGTCCGCACTTCCGGAATCGACTCTGACTGACCAGAATGTCGATGTAGTAGTCAGAGGAGAAGGGGAGGAGACTTTATACGAGCTGGTTGGGGCAATCGGTAACGGCTCTGGATTTGAGAGCGTAGATGGAATATCCTATCGCCGAGGGGAGCAGATAAGACACAATCCTGACCGTGATTTTGCAGAAGATGTGGATAAATTCCCCTATCCAGCCAGGGATTTGCTGAAGCAAGAGCGATTTACAGAGAGATTCTGCCAGATGTATGGGGAAAGGGCTGCGTGGGTACTATCGAGCAGAGGCTGTCCTTTTGAATGCGCCTTCTGTGCTTCGCAATGCGTCTGGAGGAGAAGGTGGCGGGCAAGATCACCTGAGAATGTGGTCGGTGAAATACAACAGCTTATTAGCGAATACGGTATTACAAGGCTAAATTTTGCGGATGACACATTCACGGTTAAGAAAAGCAGAGTCCTTCGTTTCTGTGAACTCCTGGAAAAGGAAAAAATAAATATTTCCTGGGCCTGCAATGTGCATGCCAACACCGTTGATAAGGAAGTATTAACAGCTATGAAGGCAACAGGGTGCAAGGAAATCTGGGTGGGTGTCGAGAGTGGCTCACCGCAGATACTAAAGGAGTTGAAAAAGGATACAAGTACCCAAAAAATAAAAGATGTCTTCAAGATTTCAAAGGACGTGGGCATCGTGAGAAGAGCATATTTGATGATAGGGTCGCCCAGCGAAGATTTAAATACGATAAAGGAAACTGAGGCTCTGGTCGATGAGATCGAGCCTGATTGCGCAGGATTCACAATACTTACCCCCTTCCCGGGCTGTGAGCTTTATGAAAGAGCAAAGGCTGAGGGATACCTTTACGATGATATGGATTGGTCACAAGTAGATCTCAATAGAGCTACGCTGCCTACCAAGGGCCTTAGCAAGGATGCATTGAACAGCGAGTATCAAAGACTCTTTAGAAAGATGGCTCTCGTCGAAAGGAAGAAGAAGTTTAGTTTCAGGTATCTCGCTTACCGTGGGTGGATAGAGGTAAGGGCTACGCCCATTTACGAGTTCCCTTCTCTTTTGTTTAAGTTCTGGCGATATCTTAGGTTAACACTTTTGAGAAAATAGAACAAGTATGATTTTAGTATTGAATAAGATTAGCGATTTCTTGAAAACAAGAGAGTGGCTGGCAGAATTAATACTTGGTGTACTAATGGCTTTGTCTATCGGTTACTGTATGGCCCACCCCAGTACGACGCCAGCCCTTGCTGTTGTAGGCGTACTGATTCTTGTCTTTTCTCTTATCAAGATTGACTGGGCTGTCTTGGCGTTTGTCTTTTTATGTCCCTTTCATCTTGTGATTAAGGAAATTTATCCTTCGGTGTTTACTGACTTATGGAGGGAGCTTTTTTTGCTGTGCATTTTGACAAGTTGGTGTATGCAGGTTTGCCTAATGAAGCTGCCGCTGCCTCGTAAAGGCATCTTGAATTTTGTGATTGTTACTTACATTTGCTGGGGCGCAATAGAAATTCTGCGTTCGTACAACTTGTTGGCAGGAGTGGCAGGCTTTCGATTCATGTTTGCGTTTGTGCCCGTGTATTTTGTTGTCTTATCTACCCTGAGGAGAAGAACGCAGATCGGAAAATACGTAAATGTTATTCTGGCAAGCGGGTTCATTATAGCGGTCATAGCTATCCTCCAGTTCATTCTGATTTCGCTACTGGGAATATTGACTCAGGGGATTGCTGTTGACTTTGCCAGGAGATACGCCGCCAGAGCAGCCGGGATCCCTTTTGACCGTGCTGTGTCTGTTTTGCCTGGACCCAATGAGCTGGGGCATTTTCTTCTTGTTTGTCTGACATTTCTTTTCGTTTTCAGTTATTGTTCTTCCGAGAACAGCAAGGCGCATCGTAGAGGATTGCTGTTTCTTTTGATGATTATGCTTGTTGCCCTGGTCTTTTCCATGTCTCGCTCTTCGCTTATTGGTTTTTCCGTTGCCATTATGAGCATCTGTTGTCTTACAAGAAAGCTGAAGCCGATATTGATAGGAATATTGGGTGTTACTATTCTTTTCTTGATTTTTTCTATATCTATTAAGGCCTTATTTAAGCCCATCTACACATTCTCTGACCTCTATTTTACTTCAACACTCAAACGAGAGGATCTGTGGCGCCTGTTCTCACAGCATCCTTTAATCGGACATGGATTCTCAATTACGCCGAGCACAGCCGAAAAATTAGGCCTGTCTGAAAGAGGCGTGTTGGCTGTAGGGGGGACAGATATTAATTTCTTCCATTATACGATTCAGATCGGCCTAATTGGATTCGTCCTCCATTTTATTATCTGGTTATTCTTTCTAAGATATTCTTACCTAACTGCCAGAAATCCCTTTGTTTGCGAGAGATATAGGTTAATTGCCATCGCCAATTTTGGAATTCTAATAGGGCTGATGGTGGGAAGCGTGCACACGTCTCCCTGGGAATACGTTAGTATTTCAGCTACATACTATGTGCTGGGGGCGATTTCAACGTTCTGTTATCTACAGGCTGGGGCAGTCAAAGCTACATGAAGGTCGGTGCAAATGCTGAATCTGAGATGTGTGGAGGCAGATTGGTAGATGCTACTAACCTTGTGAAAGCACTTGTTCGGTCGGATGATCTCAATAGAAGAGGCTAACAAGAGGTATGGGACGCTGGCTGTTTTACATGCTCGTTACCAGACGATATCGAGTGACCAGGTGAGACCTAAGGTGGCTGCTATTAAGACCCTACTGCTGAATCCACCTCCGCCGAGAATAGTGGAGTCGTATGATGCTCCTAATTATCCGCATATTGGGCTCGGCTACGTAGCCTCGTACTTGCGTAGTAAACGTTGTCCCGTTTCAGTTCTTGACGCGAAAATGGAGAGAATGAGCATCTCTGGTACACTGGAGAACATACAGCAGATGAAACCGGACCTTGTGGGTCTGAGTTCTTACACACAGGAAATCATTCACGTAGCTTCACTGGCTAAACAGATCAAAAACAGATGGCCGGCCATTCGTACCGTCATAGGGGGAATTCACGCCACCGTGCTGCCAAGAGAAACCCTCGAGGAGTTTCCGTGGTTTGATTTCTTGGTTTTTGGCGAAGGGGAAATTGTCTTGTACGAATTAGTTGAGGCGCTTGAGAATTCGACGCCTCTCGATCAGATAAAGGGCTTAGGATACCGCAAGGATGGCACGGTTGTCGTCAATGAACTGCGGCCTTGGAATACCGAGCTGGACGACCTGCCTTTTCCCGCCTGGGACTTATTTCCCAAAGCAGAGCTTTATCCGATAATTACTTCAAGAGGGTGTCCTTTCAAATGTATTTTCTGCACCAGGCCCTATGGAGACAAGACTCGGGAGAGATCTCCACAAAATGTTGTCGACGAATTCGCGGAGCTTGTCACCAAATACAATGCCAAGAACATCGTATTCAGAGATGAGACATTTGGAGTGAACAAACGTCGCGCTATAGAGATACTCGACATGATTCTCGGGCAGAAACTGAGCAAGGGAGTGACGCTGGATTTGCACTCCAGAGTAGACACTGTAAATGCGGAACTCCTGGAGAAACTCAAAAGGGCTGGATGCACTAATGTCGGTTTTGGAATAGAAAGCGGTAATGAGCGGATACTAAAGGACAGCCGCAAGGGCATAACGCTGATGCAAGCCCGAAGGGCGGTAGAAATGGCCAAGCGATTAGGACTGAAGACAAGCAGCTATTTTATTCTCGGTTTTCCAAATGAGACGAAGAAAACTGCATGGGATACTATCAACTTCGCACGAAAGCTGAATACTGAGTCTGTTTCTATCGCTATAATGATGCCATTCCCCAAAACAAGGGTAGAAGAGATGGTCAGACGCGGAGAAGGAGGGTACAAACGGATTTCCCATGAATGGTCGGATTACAATAAGCAAACCGGTGCCGTAGTGGAATTGGAAGGTATCAAACACAGGACGTTAGTATTGTTCCAGGTCATGGGTTACGTCATGTGCTATATCTGTAACATGCGCATTGGCAATTTTTGCAGTGTATTAAGGTCGCGATTCAAACAGGTTCTGCTTTTGGCACGCAATCTCTTTCGGCCATGACGGTAAAGGCTTGTTGGCGGCAGTTGCCATTATGAGTATTTGTTGTCTTACAAGAAAGCTGAAGCCGATATTGATAGGAATATTGGGTGTTACTATTCTTTTCTTGATTTTTTCTATATCTATTAAGGCCTTATTTAAGCCCATCTACACATTCTCTGACCAGTATTTTTCTCTAACACTAAAACGAGAGGACTTGTGGGGCTCGTTTTTGCAACATCCTTTAGTCGGACATGGATTCTCAATTACGCCGAGCACAGCCGAAAAATTAG
>Ga0299912_10001606_pt1 | contig 18242 bp, 17 predicted proteins | sample RVTome_2_FD_207667 | JGI IMG/M metagenome (GOLD analysis project Ga0299912, IMG submission 207667) | Soil microbial communities from uranium-contaminated site in the Upper Colorado River Basin, Wyoming, United States - RVT95D214 (version 2) ... | reverse complement strand
CTTTATAACCTTCATCGCCTTCGATCCAAATTTCCTCAATATCACGGGTGTAATAGTCTCGAATGGCTCGTTTAAGCAGGTTACTCTCTTCATAAATAAGGCTAGGGGCAATGGAATGAAGGGTTTTTTCGCGAATATCATTCCAAAGCTGCATCAAATAGTCACAGTCACGTTTAACTTCGGGCTTCGTCCGAGCCATACCCGCTGTACGGATGATAAGAGACATGGTTTCAGGAAGATCGATGGATTCAATGATATCACGCAGGCGCTTACGGTCCGCCACATTTGTGATTTTCCGAGAAATTCCACCTCCCTTAGCCGCATTGGGCATAAGAACGCAATACCGTCCTGCGAGAGAGAGGTAAGTGGTCAGAGCTGCCCCTTTTCCACCTCGTTCTTCTTTAGTCACTTGGACAAGCATGATTTGGCGGCGTTTGATGACTTCCTGGATCTTGTATTGTCGTGATGGACGGTGACGTTGTGGACGGGTTTGAATTTCTTCAACGTCCTCACCCCCGAGAATTTCCACGCCATCATGAGCATGGGTTTCTTCAGGCACTTCTTCATCAGAAATAACCCGCTCTTCCTTTGCTTGAGCGATTAAGGCTTCCCGGTCTTCGATAGGGACCCGATAATAATCGGGGTGAATTTCGTTAAAGGCTAAGAAGCCGTGCCGATTGCCGCCAAACTCAACAAAGGCGGCTTGTAAGGAAGGCTCAATGCGAATTACCTTTGCAAGGTAAATATTGCCTTTGAGCTGCTTTTTTGTTGAGGTCTCAAAATCGAATTCTTCGAGACGGTCATTACTTACGATCGCCATCCGTAATTCTTCGGGATGGGAGGCGTCAATTAACATTTCTTTACCCATAAGTCCAACTCCATAACTAATCCTCAAACGAGGATATTTTGGCAATCGGAAACTTTGGACTTTCGATTAAATTCCCTAAAACCTCATATTAAAAGGTAAAGTGAAAAGGGAAGGTTGACCCCCAGGCCGTGAGATGCGTCGATTAGATGTCGTATAATGTCTCATCCCTTTAATTCTCGCGGTGTGGTCATTGTTTTCCAAATCGAGTTTGTCAGCAGTTTCGTTTTGCGTTTTTATTCAAATTTTTCTTGGTGGCTGACAAAAACTCAGGGCTTATCGGTTTTTTTTATTATGGCCCTCGAACCACGTCATTGCACCAAGAGGCAATTTTATAATTTTTACCATACCTTCATATCGTCCCTGGGACAACTTTTTTATTTACATCTCATTGAAAGTACGAAAATCCATATTGATTCAGGAAGGGAGACTGTCTATAGTCAGGCCGTTCGGAGCGTAGCGCAGGCTGGTAGCGCACCACGCTGGGGGTGTGGGGGTCGTGGGTTCAAATCCCGCCGCTCCGACCATTTGAGTTTATACGACCTTTCTTCCCTCGGTATCAAGTTTATGATGCGGTAATATAATACCGCGCCATTTTTTTCAATAAATCCCTTGACAGCCAGGGGGGAGGGCGATAAATATGCCCTACTATTGGTCTTTAAATAGGGATGAAGAATATATGAAAACCTACTCGATGAAAGCCAGTGAGATTGATAAAAAGTGGTACGTCATTGACGCCGCGGATCTTGTATTGGGGCGATTAGCGTCAATCGTGGCGAAGTACCTTCGGGGTAAACACAAGCCCACCTTTACACCTCACATGGATTGCGGAGATTACATTGTTATCACGAACGCTGAAAAGGTGCGCCTAACAGGTAATAAACTGAAGGATAAGAAGTTTTATTGGCACACAGGGTATCCTGGCGGAATTAAGGAGCGGACGATAAGCCAGCTTCTGGAAGGGAAATATCCTGAACGAGTTGTCTTCAAGGCTGTTGAACGTATGATCACGCGTGGCCCCTTAGGACGTCAGCAAATGGGAGCTCTTAAAGTTTATGCAGGTCCCACCCATCCCCATGAAGCGCAAAACCCGCAATCTCTGGATGTGGCTTCAATGAACCCTAAAAATAAAAGGAGTGACTGATGATAGCGAAAGTCAGCCTTGATACTTTAAAATCTGCGGTTTCTGAAAAGTCCGTTGTTGCAAATGGACCAGATTCCAGTATTGAAAAGCCCCTTCCTGAGCCAAAAATTGATGCGCAGGGACGTTCTTATGCCACCGGCAAGCGGAAAGACGCCATTGCCCGTGTATGGATTAAGCCTGGGGCAGGGAAAATTATGGTGAATGGTCGGGAAAGTAAGGTTTATTTTGCCCGCCCTGTCTTGCGAATGTTGATGAATCAACCTTTTGCGGCGGCAAATCGTCAAGAACAATACGACGTTGTGTGTACTGTTTCGGGCGGCGGTCTTTCAGGTCAAGCCGGCGCTGTGCGCCACGGGATTAGCAAAGCTTTGACTTATTATGAGCCTACACTGCGGCCCGTTCTTAAGAAAGAAGGATTCCTAACACGTGATGCCCGTGTGGTTGAGCGTAAAAAATATGGTCATAAAAAGGCTCGCCGGAGCTTCCAATTCTCCAAGCGGTAAACTTTCGAATGTTCACGAAAAAGGAGGCCCTGGCCTCCTTTTTTTATGGCTTTTCAGAGAGCCTTAAATATGGCTAAGCTTCTTGTCTGCAGGCGGTGGGAGACGCCAACCTATGAAAATGTATTACATCACCCTCAACAACCCTGATGAAGCCAAAGTGATTAGTTATGAACTGCTAGAAAAGCGTTTGGCGGTTTGTACGAATTGGTTTCCCATGTCTTGCGCTTATCGCTGGCAAGGGGAAATTAAGCAAGAGCCAGAAGTTGTCTTGATTGTTAAAACCAAAGATGGGCTGAGAGATGCCATCGAAAAAGTCATATTTCAACACATAAAATATACAAATTATATTGCTGAGCTCAATATAAATTCAGTAAACGATGGTTTTTTAAGCTGGTTAGACGCGGAAGTCACCAATCTTTAGAAGACTTTTTTCCTAGACTTGAGACTGGTTAATCGTGGGGAATGTTTCTCTTTCCGAGATCACTTCAAAAGTGGTAGAATAAGCCTCAGTTTAGAATATAAATAATAGGGATTCGATGCGATCATCAAGACTGGCGCTTTTCGTTTTATGTTTTTTTGTCACCGCTTGCCGAGAGGCTTCAGAAGTTAAGGAGCCAGAACAAAAGCAGGTTCCGCACATTAGAAAAGAAATTATTTTTAGCTATGCGCCGGTTGTGAAAAAAGTAGCTCCCGCGGTTGTGAATGTTTACGCTTTTCATCATGCGAAGGTTGGCTTGTTGACGTCTCCCTTTATGGCGGATCCTTTCTTTAAGCAATTTTTTGAGCGTTTTCATCATGAGGGTAATCGTGATCACCACTCCCTTGGATCAGGCGTGATTGCAAGCAAAGAAGGTCTTGTTTTGACTAATTATCACGTGATTGAAAATGCCGACGTCATTCAAGTCGCCCTTGCTGACAAAAGGGAATATCTCGCGAAACTTATCGCAACAGATAAGCGAACAGACCTGGCCTTGCTTAAAATTGAAGATGGTGAAGACCTTCCTTATTTGACTGTCAGTCCTCAAGAGGACCTTGAGGTGGGAGATATCGTCCTGGCCATAGGGAATCCTTTCGGCGTAGGACAAACGGTGACGAAGGGTATCGTATCGGCTCTTGCGCGCAGCCAGGAAGGGATTAGCGATTTTCGCTCATTCATTCAAACGGATGCTGCTATTAATCCCGGAAACTCAGGCGGGGCCCTTGTGACAACCGATGGTCGCCTTGTTGGGATTAACACGGCCATTTACTCAAAAAGTGGGGGATCTATGGGAATTGGGTTTGCTATTCCGACGAGCCTTGCCATCCCCGTGCTCGAGAGCGTGAAAAATGAAGGGCGCATTATTCGGCCATGGATTGGTCTAGAAGTTGTTCCTGTTACGCCTGAAGCTGCTCATTCTTTGGGGCTTCCTCGCCCCTATGGAGTTTTAGTAAAAGGCGTTTATCCGGGAGGACCTGCGGATAAAGCAGGGGTAAAAATGGGCGATTTTATTGCCTCTATTGATGGCCATGAAATCGAAGATGATGCATCTCTTGACTATCGGGTCGCTGTTTCTTCCATTGGAAAAAAATCAGAGATCACCATTCTTCGCAAGGGGGATGAAAAAAAGCTTCCGATTGTGTTTGTGGAACCCGCAAGCGCCAAGGATCCTTCGCCTCTTATGATTGAAGGGCAGAATCCCCTTCAAGGGGCTAAAATTCGAACCCTTTCCCCTGCGCTTGCTCTTGATTTGGGGCTTAGCCCAATGAAACAAGGGGTTGTGATTACGGAAGTCTCAAAAACAGGCCCTGTGAGCCAACTCGGTATTCAAGCGGGTGATATCCTGGAATCAATTAATAAAAAAAATGTAACAAACAAACAGGAAGCAGTTAGTCTCTTACAGACTGATACACATTCCTGGATTCTTGTTCTCCGTCGAGGAAACCAGATTCTCACGCTCCAGGTGCACGAATAGTGCCAAAAAAACCCATTCCGTTGGCGGAACGACTTCGTCCGCAAGATCTTGCTGAGGTGATGGGGCAGCGGCACCTGATTGGTCCGGGTAAGCCTTTGTCACGCATGGTTGACAAAGGTCAGCTCTATTCGATGATTTTTTGGGGCCCGCCAGGAACAGGTAAAACCACGATTGCCCATATTTTGGCTAAGTCTTGTGGAATGCCTTTTGTATCCCTTTCAGCTATTTTTTCTGGAGTTGCTGATCTGCGGAAAGTTTTTGAGGAGGCCAAAAAAACATTTGAGAAAGGAATCTCAACCTTACTCTTTGTGGATGAAATTCATCGCTTTAACCGTTCCCAACAAGACAGCTTTTTACCCTATGTGGAAATGGGAATCATTACGTTGGTGGGGGCAACCACGGAGAATCCTTCATTTGAGCTGAATGGGGCGCTTTTATCCCGCTGTCAGGTTTTCTCTCTCCACCGGCTTTCCGCTGAGGACTTAGAAGAAATCTTGAAAAGGGCAGAGAATTACCTTGGGAAGAGCCTACCTTTAACCCCTGAAGCCAAAACCCTTCTCACTGAGATGGCGGATGGGGACGGGCGGGCCCTTTTGAACCTTGTTGAAGTGATTGCGGAGGAAACGCCTTCAGAGCCTTTTGGGCCAACCGAGCTCGCGGCTCTTTTAACGAAAAGAGCGCCTCTTTATGACAAGGCTCAAGAAGGGCATTACAATCTCATCAGTGCGCTGCATAAGTCTTTGCGCGGGTCCGACCCGGATGCGGCCCTTTATTGGTTTGCGCGTATGCTGGAAGGGGGTGAAGATCCCCTTTATATTGGCCGTCGGATGATTCGTTTTGCTGCAGAAGATGTGGGATTGGCTGATCCTCAGGCTTTGGTTCAAGCTCTGGCTGGGGTTGAAGCTTTTGAGCGACTGGGCTCTCCTGAAGGCGAGCTTGCCCTCGTTCAAACGCTGGTTTATCTGGCAACAGCTCCTAAATCAAATGCGCTTTACCGGGCCTACCCGCAAGCGCTGAAGGCAGCGCGTGCGTCGGGGTCAGTTATGCCTCCTAAGCATATTCTAAATGCGCCAACAGGATTAATGAAAAAGGAAGGCTATGGCACGGGGTATATTTACGACCATGATACCCCTGAAGGGTTTTCAGGGCAAAACTACTTTCCGGATAAAATGGGCCGCAAAACTTTTTACGAGCCTGTGGAACGGGGTTTTGAGCGAGAGATTCAAAAACGTATGGCCTATTGGCAGAAGTTGAGGGAGAGAAAAGGGTAACCTTTTTTCCTTATTTGTACTCACTAACTTGTCCTGGAGTGCTCCCGCCTCGGTGTAGCCTTTTGCATAGTCGGGGTGCGGGTTTCAGCATGGCAAAAGGAAGAGCAGGATGAAAAGGGAGTAAGGGTTCGGGACGACACTCAGCCTTTTTAGTCCTTATAAATATAAATTCCTGGAGTTTGCCCCTCATCTGCTTTGGTATTGATGAGTTGCAGCTGTTCTGGCTTTAGACCCATTTCAATGAGAAGACGTTTGACTTCTTCGCCACGTTTTGAAGGGTTACTTCCTTCGACAACGTTTACAATTTCGACAACGTCACCAGGTCCTTTAATTCCGCGCTTTACAGAGGAAAAGAGATACCATTTTTGACTGCGGGGATCTTGATGGGCTTCTAAGAGACCAAGGGGGACCCTGTTCTTAGTGGCCGCAGAATAAGATACAGGTTCTGAAGGCTCAACCTGTGCTTGAGGCTGAGAAAGTGGTTCTAAAGATTCAGCTTGTGCTTCATGAGGAATGCCTTCTTGTTCAGGAAGAGGTTGAGCTTTCGGGTGAGGTGCCACAGCAACCGTAGGAAGAGGTTTTTGTTTCAAAGGTGTTAGTTCTTCTGAGCGGGGCGTATTGGGCAGGGGTTGGGGAGGTTCAACCCTTAGCACTGGGGTCTTGCCCGTACTCCCATCTTTTGGCGTTTCTTGGGGAGAAGCCAGGGGAAGAGGGGCTAAACCTGATTTAGAAGAGGGTTCAGTCTTATCAGTTTTTTTCGTTGGCTTTTTAACGTGTTTCTTCTGAGGATGGGGGTGACTCGTTTTTTTTGTTGGGGAACCCAAATCAGGAAGAATTGGTGTTGGATAATTAAGTTTTGGGGTACTTCCTTGAGGAAAAGCTTTCCCTCTATCAATTGATGAAGATAGGCTTGCAAAGCGAACGCGCTCAGCACTTAGCCATTCGCTTTGACGTTGAGCGTTGGTGTTCATGATGTTTATGATTCGCGCAATCGCCCCGTCTACCCTCGTCAGCTCATCGGACATGAGGATCAAGTGTGCATGGTCCTCATCAACGGCTCCTGGAAGGAGAAGGGTTGCCTCTATATGGGAAAAGAGATCTTTAACTTGTTGAGAATCCTTATCAAATCCTGCGGTAAGGCTACCCATCGTGGCAATCGTACCTGCAATTTGATCCAATTGATGAAGCGCGTCATTGCGTAGTTCAATAAGTCGAGGATTCGCAGGTGTGGTGCCGAGTTGAAGGGTGGCTTCAATTTCACCCACGACCAGGTAATAAAAATTCACTTCTGCAATTGCTTGTTCATAAGTCTCGCGGGTTGTAAGGACCATGGAGGCTGTTTCATTTTCTAAGCCTTGAAGTATGTGTCTAATCTCAGCGACTTTTTCTCCGACACGTGTTCCCGTAATATTTACAACCTCGCCATTGGTGGGAATTGAGGGAAGAGCAAAACGCGCAATAGCAAGCCCTGGTATTTCTATCGAATTACACAATGCTTGATTTTCTTCTAAACAGATGAACATTAGTACGACAGATGAAGACCACGAAAGAACTTTGTTTAGAAAAGCGGAGAAAGAAGAACTAGATAATTCCTGCTTCATGGAATAAGCCTCTATGTATAAACTTTTTTAGCAAAATTTTAAATTGGCTCCAACGTACAATTTTCAAGCAACTTGAACAAGCCATATCTTTTGCAAAAACTAACTGGCAACTTCTTCAAGAAGTTTTTTTGTGTATGAATGGTAAGACAAAAGTTGAAAGGGCCGCAATGACTGCACTTGTGTAGAACATAAAGGGGGGGCCAGTTGTATCCCAAATCCAACCAGCAAGGGAATTGGCGAGTAGCAAGCATATCCCATTGTTAAAATGAAACAAACCAAACCCCGTTCCTCTTAAGTTTCCTGGGCAAGCATCAGCAAGGAAAATAGCTAATATACTTTGGGTAATTCCCATTTCAGCTCCCCAAAGCATGACGCCCACAAAGATCATATAGAGGGAGCTTCCAGTGGCCAAAAAAATATCTGATAAAACAACAAGTAAAATTCCTAAAGCCATCATTGAACGCCTTCCGAGCTTATCTGATAGATAGCCAACAGGATAAGCCGTACATGCCGTTGCCATATTTTGGACAACCATAACAAGAGGGGCCAAATGGAGATCCAGTCCTGCTTCCTCTGCCCTTATAAGCAAAAAAACGCCTGAAAAATTGGAAATCATAAAGAGTCCACTTAAAAGAAGAATCAGCCAAAAGTGCACCGGTAAATTAAGAACATCTTTGAGAACGTCATCGAAAGTTAGCTTTTTTTTGATTTGCTTGTGTTGAAATTTCTCGCTGACAGGATCTTTAACAAAGATAAGGAGGACAACTAAAGCTAACGCTATTGGAATGGACCCAATCCAAAAAACAAGAGAATAATTGTTCGACGTGAACCATAAAAGGGCAATAGCTAAAATCGCTCCGGAAAAGGAGCCCGCCCGTGACAAAGATTCTCGAAGGCCATAGCATGCTCCCTTAATTTGCGGTGGCGCAAGGTCGCCCACAAGGGCATCTCTGGGGGTTGCATCCAAGCCATTACCAACGCGGTCAAGGGCTCTTCCTAAAAATACGCTGCCAATGTTGGTCGAAAGGGCTAAAATAGGACGCGATATCAAAGCTAAAATATAGCCAACTGCGATGATGCTTTTTCTTTTATGAATAAAGTCACTTACAATTCCTGAAAAAATACGGCTAAAAAGACCTATGGCTTCCACAAAGCCCTCAAGCATCCCTAAAACAAATGTACTTAACCCCAAAACTTGAGTCACGAAAAAGGGGGTGATGGTAAAAACAATGACTGATGAAATTTTCATCAAAAAAGACACACTTCCTAAAATCCAGATACTCCGGGGAATAGAAGGGGGAGATTCGTGGAGCTGTTTCATGTGCCATAGAAAGTTAAGATAACCATTATTGTATCTCTCATATGTAAGGAGCGAATGTCCAGCTATATTTCGCGATCTTGGGATGTCGTTTTTGTACAACAAATTTGGGTAGAGTGGAAAATTTAAAAGAAATAGGTGACTTTAATAAAATTTGTGATAAGTTTTTGGAGAAATTATATATTAAAAATAGTTTGATAGGGATATGGCTATGAAATCTTGCAAAACGCTCTGCATAATAAGTTGCATCGCGCTTTTGTCGGGGTGCGCTATGGATGTGGTGATGCCTCCTTATGAAGATCATCCTAACCTGAGAGCTGCAGAGATGGCCCGTGATCGTGGAGATGTGCCCCAAGCGATTCATGATTACCGAGATATTATTAAGGAAGCGCCGTTTTGCGCAAAAGCTTACCTTGGTTTAGGTATGTCTCTTTTAGATGCAAATGCAGTTGATGAAGCGAAAAAAACCTTTGAGAAAGCAATTGCCATGTTTCCGAAATGCTCGGGGGCATATGCAGGATTGGGAGCGGTCTATTTAATAATCGATCAGCCTGAGAATGCAATTAATTCTTTTGATCAAGCGCTTATCCGGGATTCTCGAAATGCCAAGGCACTCAATGGATATGGTATTGCTCTTGATATGATAGGAGATCATGAAGCGGCTCAAGTTTATTACAGGGCAGTGATGGAAGTTGATCCATGTAATCTTTCGTTTGAAAGTAATCTAGGTCTTTCAATGGTTCTTGCAGGGAATACAATTGAAGGCATTCATATTTTAGAAAGACTCTCTCGTTCTCCACAGGCAACTCCACGTGTCAGGCAAAATCTTGCGCTTGCGTATGGGTTGGTGGGGGATATGAAGATGGCGAAAAAAATAGGACGTTTAGATCTTCCCGATGATTTTGTTATGAATAATATCAGCTACTTCGAGGCCATTCAGCAGAGACAAGAGTTTTTTGGGATGATTCCTAAAAATAATACGATACCATTAGATCAAACCCGTAAATGGCAAGAAGCAGTATATTAGGGAGAAGATATGTTACTTATGCTCGTTAAGATAGTCTTTGTTTTAATTCATGTAGCCATTGCAATATATGATTTTAGTTTCTACCGCATTCCAAATGTCCTCTTAGGGGGCCTCCTTGTTCTTTATGCATTGTATGCTCCTATTTACTTGGGAAGCGAAAAAATTCTAAGCGCTCTTATTGTGTTTGCTATTGTTCTTGTAATTAGCTTTGGGCTTTTTGCCATTAAGTATATTGGTGGAGGCGACGCTAAATATATCTCGGTAGCATCTCTCTGGGCTGGAGGTGCCGGCGTCGTAAAATTTATCTTTCTCGTTGCCTTAATTGGCGGGGTATTGGGTCTTGCGTACTTGCTCTTAAGGGATCATTTAGCAAGACTTTCGGATAAGGTGTGGGTGCAAATTCAAAAGGGAGAAACTCGTTACCCTTTCCTACAATATTTATGGATCGGAAGTGGCATTGGTGCCGAAGAGGGAAAACGTGAAGCTATTAGTTCCCGCATGCTACCTTATGGCGTTGCTATTGCGACAGGGGCAATCATCATGATGATGTTCAATCTGGCACTTTGATGGAAATGGGATATCAGGGATGAGGCTTAGGGATATTATAGGTTTTGTAATAGCACTTTTGCTTGCTATTGGTGTTGCCTTTCTCACAAGGGTTTTCCTTACGAGGGAAGAGAAACCCAAAGAACAACATGTTGTGCAACAGCCTGCTGAGTTAACAAAAATCCTTGTTGCTGGAAGAGCACTTCACGAGGGTGATAAAATTATTGCTGGGGATATCGTATGGCAGGAATGGCCCAAAAAAGCCCTTAATTCAAACTATCTTAAAGAGGGGGCAGCGAAAGTTGAAGACCTTTATGGGGATGTTGTGCGGTTCCCTCTTGATAAAGGGGAGCCTGTCCTTATCTCGGCTCTTGTAAAGCCAGGTGAAAAGGGATTTCTTGCAGCCATCATTTCGCCTGGAAAACGTGCGATTTCGATTGACGTTACAGCACAGAGTGCGAGCAGCGGCCTTGTTTTCCCTGGCGATTATGTGGATGTGATCTTATCTAAGTCGGTTACGCCTGCTTCGGGAAGTCAATATGGGCAAAGCACAACAATTGTCAAAAATGTTAAAGTGCTGGCGATCGATGTTGAGACGGCATCAGCCCAAGGAAAACCAAAAAATGTACCCCATACCGCGACGATTGAAGTCAACCCCTCAGAAGCAGAGATGGTTACGGCAGCTGCTAAGGAAGGATCGCTAAGCTTAAGTTTGCATAGCCTTGAAACTGCAGGACCCAAAGCTACTTACGAAGGTGCAGCAGGTCCAAAACCCACAACAAGCGTTATTTTAATGCGGGGAAAAGAGAGAAGTGAAATTCAGGTGCAGGAGAAATAAAATGTTTTTATACTTCGAGCACACAACATCAATACAAAGAATGGGCTGTTGGAAAAAGGCGTCAACAATGCAGGGATTAAAAAGAATCACAAAAAGAATTCTTTTGGGGATGTTTGTCGTTGCAATCTCATTTCTGCCGCTAACGGCAACAGGTGCCAAGGTGTCGGCGAACTCTAAGACGATTACCCTTGAAATTGGTGGAGCTCAAGTTATTAAGTTTGAGCAAGGTGCATCAGAAGTTTTTATTGCGAACCCGGATGTCGCAGATGTGCAGCTTAGCAGTAAGCATACAGCCTATGTGTTTGGAAAGACTGTTGGGACGACAAAACTCTTTGCTATGGATGAGAAAGGTAAAGAAATTTTAAACGTTGACGTTATCATTACATACAACCTTACTCATTTGAAAGAGTTGATCGCTGCTTATGATCCTCATGAGCTTGTCGAAATAAAATCCGTTCCTGGAGGGATCATTATAGAAGGTGTGGTTGATACTCCTGTAACAGCAGAGAATATAAGATCTTTAGCAGAGAAATTTCTTACAAAAACAGCGGATCAAACGACCACCGTCATTAATCGCCTTACGATTAAATCTCCTGTTCAAGTTGATTTGCGTGTCAAGGTTGTGGAAGTGAATCGCACTGTTTTTAATAAGTTTGGAATCAATTGGCAATCTGTTATTAACTACAATCACTTCAAGTTTGCAGCCTTAACAGGGCGTGCTCCATTCACATCTACGGTGGCAGGTGTTACGCCCAATCTTTTGACAGATAACGTTACCCAACTAACACAACCTATTGTAAGCGAAGCTGGTCAGAATATTCCAAACATTAATACAATCGGCGCTAACTTTACGAATCCCCACTTTAATATAAATACAGCAATAGATCTGCTTTCACAGGAAGGTCTTGTGACAATTTTGGCCGAACCTAACCTGATTGCCGTTTCGGGAGAAACAGCAAGTTTCCTTGCGGGTGGTGAATTTCCATATCCTATTCCGCAGCAATTCGGGCAGGTCTCGATCGACTTTAAACAGTTTGGTGTAAGCTTGGCTTTTACACCAACGGTTCTTGATGGAAAGTTAATTAGCATGCGTGTACGGCCTGAGGTCAGCGAACTTGATTTTACAACCGGTACTTCAGTATTGGGCACAACAGTCCCCGGAATTTTAACCCGTCGGGCAGAAACGACAGTTCAGCTCGCGAGTGGGCAAACATTTGCTATTGCAGGACTTTTGAAACAAGTAACAGCATCAACTATAGGAGCCGTGCCTGGATTAGGGGATCTTCCTGTTTTAGGGGCGCTCTTTCGCTCTAACGATTTCCAACGAGGAAATTCAGAGCTTGTGATTCTGGTAACGCCTTATCTTGTTGAACCTACTTCCGGAAAAGAAATGCTCACACCCATGGATGGTATGAGCTTCGCCACCTTTGTTGAACAAATTTTTGAGCGGCGCATGGTAAAACAAGGTCCTCAAAAGGGTGAGGCTCCCGCTTTTGGTCCAGGAGGGGTTCGCTTGATTGGGCCTGCAGGGTTTAGTATTGAATAGCTAGGGAATCTTTATAAAGGATGAATCAGGTGAGGAAATAATGAAAATTTATAAACTTAGCGCCATACTTTTTGTCTTTCTTGCAGGATGTGCGCCAGAGATTGCAGAATGGACACCAGCAGAAAGCCCAAAAGAAAACAAGGTTGACCGAGCTGTCTTTACCTATACGATTCATTATCCTGCCCATGCGAGCACAATGGGAGAGAATGAAAAGAAAAATTTCTATAGATTTCTAAAGAAGAACATTCTAAGCCCTTCAGCGGTGACAATAATTCTCGAAGAATTTGGAGGACGTTCTGAAAAGCGCATAAAAGATGTTGAGCGTGAGTTGCTAAGATATGGGGTTCCTTATGAACTCATCACTGTTGATGATGATCCAGGAGAAAACCATTGTAAGCATGGCTCCCATAAACACCAGGGTAAAGGAGGGGGCTCGGGAGTTGAAGTTATCGTTGAACAGTATATCGTGATTCCTCCTTCTTGTGGGGATTTCTCACAACAAATTGGCAATGCTCGGCAAGAACGTGCTCCTAGCAATTTTGGCTGTTCAAATAAAGCAAATTTTGGAATGATGGTTGCCAATCCTCGGGATTTGCTTCGTGGAGGGCCGATGGGTGGATCAGATGGTCCTGTGATTGCTGCAGGTGTTAATCGATATCGTCATGATAAAGTTAAAGCACTTATGGAAACATCAACGAACGTAGCCCCTGGATCAACTAGCCAGTCCAGCGCTGGTCAGACAGGTGGCCTCAGTGGTGGTGTGGGCGGAGCAACATCATCTGGAGGAGCACCTTAAAGAATGCCGGTTACAAAAACCGATCAGTCTAATTTTATGGCTTTTCTTGAAAGCCCTCAAGACATTGAGGTTGCTCAAGGCGTTATAAAGGGCCTCAATATAACAAATACTGAAGTTATCCAAGGTGGTGTTAAAGATGCAATTGAGGCCTTTGCCCATGGTAGATCTCCCCAATATCTTCTCGTTGATATTTCAAAATCGGAGTTACCTGTTTCTGATCTTAGTAGGCTTTTAGAAGTCTGTGAACCAGGCGTAAGTATCGTAGCTATTGGAATCAGGAATGATGTGGGGCTTTATCGAGATTTGATGGGGCTTGGTGTAGTTGAGTATTTGGTGAGCCCTTTATTTTCAGAAATTGTAGGGCGCGCTCTCAAAAATATGGTTTTTGGTGAGAGTAAGAATAAGGGTAAGGGGCTTCAACCCAAACTCGGACAGATCGTCGCAGTGATTGGCTCACGGGGAGGTGTTGGTTCTACTTTTTTCGCGACAAATTTTGCTTCCATTCTCACGCGTGAAAAATCTCGCCGAGCAGTTGTTGTTGATTTAGACCTTCATTTTGGAACGCTCTCCTTATACCTTAATTTGAAACCCAATTATGGCCTTAGGGATGCGCTTGAGAACCCGGATCGTCTTGACCAGGTTTTTATTGAGCGGCTTTTAACTCCTGTAGGTGATCGCTTTTTTATTTTAAGCTCAGAAGAACAGCTTGACGAAGAATTAAAATATAAGGTTGAAGGTGTTGAGGTTCTTTTGAATTACTTATCAAAAATGTTTCATTATGTCATAGTGGATGTTCCCCATTATTTAGATGGTATTACAAGAACAGTAATTAGAAATGCCAGTACAATGATTTTGCTTACAGATTCTTCTATTGGAGGTCTTAGAGACTCAGGAAGGCTTATTCGTCTTTTTGGGGTCGAGGGAACAGGGCATCGTGTCATTCTCGTGATGAATAAAGTTGGAGAAGCAGAAAAAATTGAATTAAAATCTTCTGATTTTGAGCAAGCACTGAAGCATAAAGTTGATCATGTTATTCCTTACAATTCTTCAATAACCATGGAATGCCTTAATCAAGGAAAGCTACTTGGTGCTGAGCAGAGTTTATTAACTGATGCCATAAGAGAAATAGTGGATGATTTACTCGGAATACCCAAACCTGAAGAAAAAAAAGGCGGCTTCATAAATTTTTTTAAAAAAATTAAATTAAAATAATTTTAATTTTTTATGATTACAATCTTTCATAAAGCAGAAATGAAAGAGATATTGAGAAAAAAATGGGGCCATTTAACCGGAAAACGGGTGGGAGTGATCAATCAAGTGATCCTCCTTCACCGGCTGATCGGGATGAAGAGCTGAGCCTATTTGCTCAACCCAAGGACTTAAGTCCTTCCGGATCTCAACAAGAGGCAATGAAGTCATTTAAAACCAGAGCGTATGAAGCGCTTATGGAAAGAATAGACCTTATCGCAGCTAGTCAAATGCCACCTGAGCGTTTGCGTCACGAAATAGAGTTGTTTATTGCAGAGTTTGCCGCAGAAAAGAACGTTCAGATAAATGCGAGAGAACAAAAACAAATCGCTTCATCTCTCGTGGATGATATGATCGGACTTGGCCCATTAGAAGAGATCATCCATGATGATTCAGTGACAGACATTCTGGTAAATGGATCTCAAAGTGTTTACATAGAACGTAAGGGAAAACTTGAAAAAATTAATATCAAGTTTCATGATGAAGCTCATTTGCAGCAAATTGCAAGGCGAATTGCGAGCCGCGTTGGGCGGCGAATTGATGAATCAAGTCCCATGGTTGACGCGCGTCTAGCGGATGGAAGTCGCGTAAACATTATTATGCCTCCTCTCGCCTTGGATGGCACTTCCATTTCCATTCGTAAGTTTGCCCGAATCGATATCACGCTCGATAAAATGGTTGAAAACAATAACATTTCACAATCGATGGCGGTTTTCTTAAAAATTGCTGCGGCAAGTCGTCTTAATATATTGATATCAGGAGGGACAGGTTCCGGAAAAACAACCCTCTTAAATTCCCTGTCTCAACTTATTGATCCAATCGAGCGTATCGTTACAATTGAAGATTCTGCAGAGCTTCGTTTGCAACAACCGCACGTTGTTCGTCTTGAAAGTCGTCCTCCGAATATTGAAGGTGAGGGAGAGGTTACAATTCGTGATTTGGTTCGAAACGCTCTGCGTATGCGGCCAGACCGAATCATTGTGGGTGAGGTTCGTGGTGATGAAACAATTGACATGCTTCAAGCGATGAATACGGGCCACGATGGATCTATGTCGACGATTCACGCGAACCGTCCCAGGGAAGCTCTTACCCGTCTTGAAAACATGATGTCAATGTCTGGGTTTGAAATGCCCACACGGGTCGTCCGTTCTCAGATCGTTGGTGCTATTAATTTAATCATTCATACAGAGCGGATGAGAGATGGAATTCGGCGTGTTACAGAAATTGCCGAAATAACTGGAATTGAAGGGGATATCATTATGTCTCATGACCTCTTCAAGTTTGAATATCAAGAAGACATTGTCGATGTGGAAAGTGGTGAAACGCGTATTCGTGGTATTTATAGATCCTCTGGTGTGACGCCTCAGTTTGCCCCAAGAGCGTTGTACTATGGATTTGATAAAGAATTAAAAGAGGCAATGAGGGGCAACTTATGAGTGCAATTGCAATTGATATTGTTTCCTTGTTGGGTGCGATTCTTGTATTGATAGGGTACGGAGCTTTCCTTATTTATCAGTTATATTATAAAAAAAGAAAAGAAAAAATTGATTGGAGTCAAAGGCTTGGTCTAAATATCGGTGTTCCGGAAAAAGAAAAAGAAGCTGCACTTTCTCTTATAAAAGAAGCATCCTCTCCAGATGCATATTTTAAAAGTAAGCTACCAAAAGTAGAAGGGCTTGCGGAATGGATTCAGCACGCAGGCCTTAATATCATTCCCCCTCTCTTCGTTGCGATAAGCTTTATATTAGGTATACTTATTTTCTTTGTCCTTTATGTCGTGTTACGTGCATACCTTTTATTTTCTATTCTTCTTGGCTTGGCCTCTAGCTTTATATTGCCATGGGCATTTGTTACTTATCTTACCATAAGAAGAAAAAACCGATTTTTAGAGGAATTTCCTATTGCACTCGATATGATTCATCGTGCATTGCGTGCTGGACACTCAGCAGACCGAGCTCTTGACATGGTCGCTGAGCAAATGACTGGTCCCATGGAAAAAGTTTTTCGCACAATTACTGATAAGATGCGTCTTGGAGAACCCCTAGAGATCGTCCTTGCAGAGGTGTCTAACCGCATTGGTATCGACGATTTTCGAATGTTGGCTATTGTCTTGGTCTTACAACGAGAGACAGGGGGGAGCCTTGCAGAGGCAACAGAAAATTTTGCTAAAATTATTAGAGCGCGTCAAAATTTACGCAAGAAAGTGAAGGCCCTTTCAGCAGAAGTTCGTGTAACAGCAACGGTCTTGATAGCAATCCCTTTCTTTATATTGGGAACTGTCCAGCTCACGACGCCGTCCTATTTACATCCTTTGTTTTATACTGAGATTGGGAATAAGCTCCTCATGATTGGTGGGTTGATGCTTCTTACAGGAATTGGAATTATTCTTCGAATGATTTCTAAAGAAATTTATTAAAAGGAGATAAAAAATGTTAAGTGCTATGGATATTCTTGCATTTCTCTTGGCCTTTTTTATATTGTATTTGGCATTATCCCTTTTGTCTAAGTTTCGACAAAAAGATGTTTTTAAAGTGAGACTGAAAGAATTAATGCAATATAAGGAATATTTACTCCAAGCAGAATCTTCCATCAAAAGAGTTTATCGAAGTCCAGGAGATCAACCTTTACCCTGGTTGCAAAAAATTATTAACAAATTTCAACAAACAAGCGAGAAAGAACAAGAAAAAATCCAAAGATTATTTGTTAAAGCGGGTTTTAGGTCAGACAAAGCATATATTATCTACGGGCTTTCAAAAATAGTGATGGTTTTTCTCCCAGCATCAATTTTAGCCTTTTTTTTATTTTATTTTACTAAGTGGGACTTTTTATATAAAATAATGGCAATCATAGTATCAGGGCTATTAGGTTCCTATTCAGTAGATTTTATTTTACGTCAACTTGTAAATACACGACAGGAGCGTATTCGGAGGGCCTTCCCTGAAGCTCTTGACCTTATGGTCATTTGTACGGAAGCAGGATTAAGCCTTACGGCGACAATACAAAGAGTTGCGCGTGAAATTTCTCAAATCTGTCCCGATCTTGGGTATGAACTGGCGCTGTTGTCCATTGAGCTAAATATGTTATCAGATCGACTCAAGGCCCTTCAGAATTTTGCTGATCGCTTAGAGTCACCTTATTTTAAATCGATTGTTGCCAATATTACACAAGCTGAACAGTATGGAACACCTATTGTCCAAACGATGCGTGCAATTGCGGAACAATTTCGGTTCGATCGTTTGGTGGAGGCAGAAGAAAGGGCGGCAAAGCTCCCTGTATTATTAACTTTGCCGATGATGGTGTTTATTTTTCCCTGCATTTATATTGTTATTATAGGTCCTGCAATTATCAACGTTATGCAACATATTAAGTAATTATTAACTATTATTAATTTATCCTAAAAATAAAAGATATTATGTTATAATAATATAAGAAAGGGATTACATTTTTGAGGAAAGGATTAACATAGAATCCAAGTTTAAGAAGGATTTTTAAGCTATGCTATTGAAAATATGGCCTTTTAAATCAAAAAAAAGGCAGCAATATGGTAAGAATCGAGGCAATGCTGCTATCGAGTTTGCGATTGTTGC
>Ga0299912_10001605_pt1 | contig 18243 bp, 21 predicted proteins | sample RVTome_2_FD_207667 | JGI IMG/M metagenome (GOLD analysis project Ga0299912, IMG submission 207667) | Soil microbial communities from uranium-contaminated site in the Upper Colorado River Basin, Wyoming, United States - RVT95D214 (version 2) ... | reverse complement strand
TGTTGCAATCCATTTGACTTTTATTGACAGCGATAAAGATGATGAAATGCATATTTATCACTTTAAGTCAGACAGACAGGATACACCAACTGACCCTGCGGGTAAATTTTCCGAAGCGCTCAATAAACTTATTAATAAATTGAATGCTCCTGGAAATAAGATTTTTGAGTCAACGGCTATAGCTGAGTTCCGCCAGCTCCATGCTCGCAGACACTTCCCAGGGTTAGGGTACCTAAAGAAGTTGTCGATGAAGCATCATATCGAAACGCTCTCAAATTATTTCGAAATAGCTCACTAGGACGCACAATGAAGTGCTGCGCCAATTGCATCGGCGATCAAGGCCTCCGAAAAAGCATTTTTCCGGATTTAATGCCGGAACTTGGGAACTGTGATTATTGTTCAAGCGAGAATGTTCTCGTAGTTCAGCCTCACGTATTGGCGGATGTATTCGGCTCCTTGATCAACGTTTACGAACCGAATGAGAACGGAAAATTACTCGTTCAATGTTTCATAGATGATTGGGGGATGTTTGATCACGAGCAAATAAGAGAGGATCGTGCCAGTGCATTGCTTAACGACATTTTATATGATCATGAAATTGCGGGAAAGCGCTTCGTTCCAGTGCCTTCGTATCAAACTGATAGGCTTATGCGGTGGGAAAGGCTGCGCGATGAATTAATGTTTGAGAATAGGTTTTTTCCTGCTGCTGAAATGGACCGCGAACGGTTGAACAGCTTACTAACCTACTTGATTTTAGGTGCGGATGACCTTCCCACAAACTGGTATCGAGCACGTTTATTGAGACAGGACACACCATATCTAATTGAAGAAATGGGAGCGCCACCAAAAAAGTTAGCCACACACGGCAGGGCAAATCCAGCGGGTATTCCATATCTTTATCTTGGCTCAACGGCGACTACAGCTATTGCTGAAATTCGACCTCACACAGGAGAGCATGCCTGTGTTGCAAGCTTTAAAACTCCGGTCGAATTGAAAGTGGTTGATCTTCGTAATCCACGCAAATCGGTTTCTCCGTTTGTGCTTGGTGATGAAGATGCAATTGGTTTCATGCGCGGTGACATTGAGTTTCTAGCACGACTTGGAGAAGAGTTGACGCGGCCCGTAGTGCCCCAGTCAGCAGCAATTGACTACGTTCCCAGTCAGTACCTCTGCGAGTTTATCAAGAAATGTGGGTACGATGGCGTGATATATAAAAGTTCTGTAGGGGATGGTATGAACTTGGCGCTCTTTTATCCGTCGCATGCTACTCCAGAACGCGTCACACAGTACCGTGTGTCACGAGTGAGTGTGGAAATCGAATAGGTGTAGTTGGCTAAAGCAAGGTTTATTCCGTTTCGCCGCCGGCTTCATAGAAGCGCCAAGCGTCGACGCCGTTTAACACCACGCCGTCGAAACCCAAATCCAAGATGCCGTAAAGGTACGAGTTGGTATTGCCCGAAATGATGCTTTGCCACTCCGCATCCCAATAGATGACGCGTAGGCTGTCCGGGTCTTCGCGTACCGGGGTATAAAGAAATGGCGGGCTGCCTTGGGCCCAGTCCGGTTGCCAGTAATATTGAAACGGGCTGGCATAGGCGATGTCGATTTGCGCCAGCACCAAGCGCGGCGAGCCTAGATTTTTAAACTTCATGAAATAAATGTCGTCGCGGGTCAGGGGCTTGCGATTGTGAAAGACGTCAACGATGACGATGTCGTGGTTGGTGGCGCGCAGGGCTTGGCTGAAATCTGCGGTGGCGCCAAAACTTTGCGCATTGGCGATATAGAGGAAGTTTCGCGCTTCTTTCGTCGAAGCGATGGGCAGCGGATTGGCGCTGAACGCGGTGCGGGGATGTTTCGGTACGGTGCTCAGTTGCGGCGCTTCGGCGACGAACGGGATCAGCCCCTTTTGCGCCAAGGCGGTATATTGCGCATCGATCGCTTGCGGATCGGTCGCATAGTCCAGGGCGAAAACCGTTAGCCCGGCGGTTTGCGCCATGGCCAAATCTTCGTTCTTGCGTTTGACTTGGGCTTCCAATTGCGGGTCGGCTTTGCCCTGCGGGGTGGTGATGGTTTGGTTCAGCAGCCCCGTTTCCATTACCCCATCAAGGGCGCGCATATACGCGTTCGCGGGGAACATTTGGGTGTCGTCTAAGGGGTCCGGCTTGCCCACCAAGGCGAGGCCATCTTTGGCGATGACGATGAATTTCGGATTGATAGACTTGGCATAGGTGCTGATGGATTGCACAACCGTGCGCATGTGTTCGCGAAAATCGATGATGATGCCTGCGGCAAAAGGATCGATAGGTTCGGGAACGGGCGGCGGTTCGGTCGCCGTTTGCGCCAGCGCCGAATATCCAGGCAGCACAATCAATGGCAGGGCGACAAAAAAGGCCAGAGCCAAGCCGCGCGCTTTGCCCAGAGTCTGGCCCCGTGTCTGGCCCCGTGTCTGGCCGCACGTTTTATCCCACATGGTCCTTTTGACCCGCTGGTTAGCCTCTGTATGCATAGGCCTACTTTAACCCGATTCTCTGCTCAAATGGTATGGCTTGATTTTGCAGCGCCAGGCCATAGAGTGCTGACCTATGAACCTGCATGTGATCGTCGTTGGCAATGAAAAAGGCGGAAGCGGAAAATCGACCACGGTGATGCACCTGGCGGTGGCCTTGCTGCGGCTGGGCAGGCGCGTGGCGGTGGCTGATCTGGATGCGCGACAAGGCACGGTGACGCGCTATTTTGAAAACCGCCGCCGTTATGTCGTGGAAGATGAACTGAATTTGCCGATGCCGGAATTATTGACGCTCAAGCCCCAAGATGGCGGCGGCGACGAAGAGGGTATCGAAGCCTTGTTGCAGGGCGTGATTGACGATCTGGGCGGCCGTCAAGACATCTTGATCATGGATACCCCCGGTTCCGATACGGCTCTTTCACGTATCGCACACAGCTTTGCCGACACCCTGGTGACGCCGATAAACGACAGCTTCATTGATTTGGACGTGCTCGCACGCATTAACGCCAAAACCATGACCATTCAAAGCCCCAGCCATTACGCCGAGTTGGTGTGGCAACAGCGCTTAGTCCGCGCCAAGCGGTTCGGCGGCAACGCCAAGGCCACCGATTGGATTGTCATGCGCAACCGCTTAGGTTTTACCGATTCCAAAAACAAACGCGAAATCGAACGTCTGGTGGCCGATCTGGCCAAGCGTATCGGCTTTCGTACCGTGGCGGGGTTTTCCGAACGGGTGATTTTTCGCGAATTGTTTCATCAAGGGCTGACCTTGATGGATATGGCCGAAGTTCACGGCGGCGGATCGCTTTCCATGTCCCACATCGCCGCCCGCCAGGAAGTGCGCCAATTGGTCGAAGCGCTGAACTTGTGACATTGCGCCTTCGGGCTCGTCGTCATACCTTTAAGGAATGAGCGATAGCGATTATCCGTTGCCGTCTAAAAAAACCTCCAGTGGAGCGCAGGTTGATGCGTTTTTGGGCGATTTGGCGCGCCTTCCCGCACGCTCCGGAAAGGCGGAGGGGCGGCTTTTGTTCGCCATGGACGCGACCGCATCGCGCGAAGCGTCGTGGGAACAGGCCGCGCGTATCCAGCACGATATGTTCGAAGCCACGCGGCATATCGGTAACCTAAACATTCAATTGGCGTTCTTTCGCGGTTTTGGCGAGTTCAAGGTCTCCGGCTGGCTGGCGGATGCAGACGAAATCCACCGCCTGATGGGACAGGTGTTTTGTATGGCGGGTGAAACGCAAATTGAAAAAGTGCTCAAGCACGCGCGCAACGAAGCGGGGCGCGATGGCGTGCGTGCGCTGGTCTATGTCGGCGATTGCTGTGAAGAAAACATTGATCGCTTGGGCAGCGTGGCGGGCGAGTTGGGGCTGCTGGGCGTGCCTGCATTCATGTTTCACGAAGGCGATGATGCGTTGGCCCAACGGGCGTTTCGCCACATCGCCAAGCTTTCGGGTGGGGCTTATGCGCGCTTCGATGCGGGCAGCGCTGAGGCGCTCACACGTCTGCTCAAAGCCGTCGCGGTTTTTGCCGCAGGCGGGCGTCGGGCGCTTGACGATTTGGCCCTGCGTGAGGGCGGCGAGGCGCGGTACCTGATCGAGCAGATCAACCCCGTCGAACGGGGGGGCGGCTGATGCTCTCGATGTTTATCCTCGGTGTCGGTCTGTTGTTGGCGGTGCTGTTGTTGTCGCGCTGGTACGTTGCCGCTGACCCCAAAACATTGCTTAAAGCGCTGAAGTGGGCAGGCTTGAGTCTGGCTATGTGCGTTGTCGTGTGGCTGGCGCTGTCCGGCAAGCTGTGGGCGGCGATCGCGGCGTTGCCCGCCATGATGATATGGTTCATGCGTTTGTTTACGGGCTTGCGCTACATGCAGATGTTTAGGCGCATGCTGGGCCTGGGCGGTTCGAGCGCTGGCTGGGCTTCTCCGGGGGCGGGCGCCAGTTTTAATGGCGGGTCCAAAAGCGGCCAACATTCCGACGTGCGCACCCGATTTGTCGCCATGCGTCTGGATCACGCCACCGGGCAAATATCGGGCGAGGTGCTGGACGGGCGCTTTGCCGGGCGGCAACTTATCGATTTGAATTTGGACGAATTGTTGGAACTGCTGGCCGAAGTTCAGGCGGATGTCGACAGCGTGCGCGTGGTGGAAAGCTATCTGGAGCGTCGCGCCCCCGGCTGGCGCACGCGCCAAAAATCTGCGTCCGGCCCGCCTGGAAGTCCGTCTGGCGGCAACATGACCCGCGCCGAGGCGTTGCGGGTACTGGGTCTGCAAGACGGCGCGAGCGTTGATGCCATCAAGGCCGCTCACCGCCGCCTGATGGCTCAGGTCCACCCCGACCACGGCGGCACGGATTATCTGGCGCAACAGATCAATCAGGCTAAAGACGTGCTGTTGGGCTAACGCGGGGAAGTGACAATCCGCGCGTCGTGTGGCACAAACGGGGCATGGATATCGCCAGCCTCATTTCGCACGTCGCCTTCGCCCATGTGTTGGGCGTGGTTTCGCTCGGCTTGACGTGGCTGATGATCAAACGCGTGCGGATTTTGGATCATCCCAATGAACGTTCGCTGCACAGCACGCCGACGCCGCGTTCGGGCGGTATCGCCATCGTGGCGACGTTTTTCATCGGTTTGGCGGTTTTCAAGCTGATGGGCGACGCTCCGGCGTTGGATCAAGATTTTTTTTGGACCTTTGCGGGCGCGGCGGGGCTGATCGCGGTGGTGTCGATTTTCGACGATCTGGCGGAAATGGGATTTCGCGCCAAGCTGCTGACCCAGGCTTTCGCCGCCGCCGTTGTGATGGCGTTCGGCGTGGTGGTCGATCGGGTGTATCTGCCGGGTGTGGGCCTGGTGCAGTTGGGCGTGTGGGGCTATGCACTGACTTTTTTGTGGATCGTCGGCCTCACCAACGCGTTTAATTTCATGGATGGCATTGATGGCATCGCCGCCGGTACGGCGCTGGTGGCGAGTATCGCGTTCGCCGCCGTTACGTTCAGCCAGGGCAGCACGTTCATCTATGTGGTGAGCCTCATCGTCGCCGGGTCGGCGGCAGGTTTTCTGTTTTGGAATTGGCAGCCTGCGAAGATCTTCATGGGCGACAGCGGCAGCCAGTTTTTGGGTTTCGTGCTGGCGGTGATGGCGGTGATTGCAGGGCGCTTCGATGTATCGCATACGTCATATTTGGTGATGCCGCTTTTATTTTCGCATTTCATATGGGATACGGCTTTTACCTTTTTTAGGCGTTTGAAAAATGGCGAGCGCGTCACCCAGGCGCACCGCACGCATCTTTATCAATTGATGACCCAGATGGGGCTGCAACACGTTCATGTGACCCTCGTATACTTGCTGGTCGGCGCGTTGCAAGGGCTGGGTGCGATGATGATGGTGCATGTGGATGGGGCGTGGCGGGTGTTGGTGTTTTTGCCGTTTTTGAGCTTTCAAGTGATGCTCACGATGATCGTGACGCGCCATGCGCGGGCAAAGGGATTGATTGCCTAAAAGAGTACGCTATGGCATAGGATTAGGGATGAAAAAAGCGGTTACAAAAGTGGTGTTTCCGGTGGCCGGATTGGGCACGCGGTTTTTGCCTGCCACCAAGGCTATCCCCAAAGAAATGCTGCCCATTGCGGACCGTCCGTTGATTCAGTATGCGGTTCAAGAAGCGCGTCAGGCGGGCATTACCGATTTCATTTTTGTCACGGGCGCGATGAATCGACCGATTCTTAAGGCGCATTTTTCCGACAACCCCGATCTCAACAGCTTTTTGAGCGACCGCGGCAAAACCGCCGAATTGGATTTGGTCGCCGAAACCGAGATTAAACCGGAACATTTGCATTTTTGCAGCCAAGATAAACCGCTGGGCTTAGGCCATGCGGTGTGGTGCGCGCGTGAATTCGTCGCCGGAGAACCGTTCGCCGTGATCTTGCCGGATGATTTGATCTCCGCCGAACCGGGCTGCTTGAAGCAGATGATGGATGTGCATACGCGTTTTGGCGGCAACGTGGTAGCGGTGGAAAACGTCGCCCCCGATTTGACCAACCGTTATGGCATTTTGGATATCGCCAGCGAAGATGGTCCGTTGGTGGTCGCCCGCGGGCTGGTGGAAAAACCCGCGCCCGATAAAGCGCCTTCGACCCTGTCGATTATCGGCCGCTATATCCTGGATGATAAGGTGTTCGATCACCTGGACAAAGGGGTGGCCGGCGCGGGGGGGGAAATCCAATTGACCGACGCCATTTCCGCCACCATCGGCGCTGGGGTTCCGTTCCATGGCTTGCGGTTTTCGGGAACGCGCTATGACTGCGGTTCCATGTTCGGTTTTGTCGAAGCTAATGTGGCGTTTGGGCTGAAAAGTTCGGACCGTGCGGCAGAAGTGCGCGCCTACCTGAAAAATTATCTTAAAAGCCCGGTTTAGGGGGCTACTTTCTGCTGAGTTCCTCGCGGCGGACCGTATCCTTGATTTTCAGCAAGGCGGTAGACATGGATGCGTTTTCGGCGCGCAAGGTTTCGATTTCTTCCGCCGCGTCCATGCAGTCGCGCACGACCGCCATGATCAGGCTTTCTTCGTTGACGCTCTTTAATCGTTTGACGATGTCTTTCACGGTCAAGTTCCCACGCCCCTATTTTAGATGCTGTTGATTGGTTACGTAGACCGTTTCCAAGGCATCGCGCAACCGTTCCATGGATTGGTCGGCGAAGATGATGCCGTCGAACCCCATTTCCTTCGACATCAAAACGCTATCAACGGTTTTTTTGCGCAGAAAAATGACCGTCATGGATTTATCGCATTTGTCCTTTTTTTTGCACGGGCAACTGCAGGCGAGCCGTTCCGCTACCGGCATGGTTAGGTATTCCGGCGAAAACAGGATAAAGGTTGGTTTCAGCGCGCTGGCGCGTGCGCAGATATCTTTAGTAGGGCAAATTTCCACCTTGGCGAAGCCCAAGGCCATAAGCATGATTTGCGTCGCCCGCCCAAGCGCCGGGTGGTCGGTGGATGCCAGTACGGTCAGCTTGGCGGGGTCGAAAGCGGTCACGGTTTCATTTCCGAATGTGGATTAGACAATATGAGATTGAACGATGATATTTATTAAATAATTTTTCTCAATAAAACAATTATTTATATACAAGATCATTTCCATTCTAATAAAACGGCGATGCTTCGCGCCTTTTTCTTGCCAGAGTAGGGGGTATCGCCTAAAAACGCACAGCATCGCGCGCCTGGAAATGATTCTATTTATATGACAATAGCGCGGACATTAGGATTGGGGAATTATTTATGCGCGTTGCGATGATCGGCACCGGATACGTCGGCTTGGTTTCGGGGGCGTGTTTTTCCGAATTCGGCGTGAACGTGGTGTGCGTCGATAAGGACGAACGTAAAATCAAAATGCTCGAAGACGGCATTATGCCGATTTTTGAGCCAGGCCTTGATGATTTGGTGGAAAACAACGTCAATGCGGGGCGTCTGGCGTTCACCACCAACCTGAAAAACGCCGTAGCGGGCGCCGATGCGGTGTTTATCGCGGTGGGCACGCCGACGCGCCGGGGTGATGGTCATGCCGATCTCAGTTACGTTTTTGCTGCGGCCAAGGAAATCGCCCAAGCGATGACGGGCTACACTGTGGTGGTCACCAAATCGACGGTGCCGGTAGGTACCGGCAACGAGGTTGAACGCATCATTCGCGAAACCCGCCCGGACGCCGAGTTCGATGTGGTTTCCAATCCTGAATTTTTGCGCGAAGGTTCGGCCATCGCCGACTTCACCCATCCCGACCGCGTGGTGATCGGCACCAATGCCGAGCGTGCGCGGGACGTCATGAAGGCGCTGTACCGCCCGCTGTACCTGATCGAAACGCCGATCTTGTTCACTTCCCGCACGTCGTCGGAATTGATCAAGTATGCAGCCAATACGTTTCTCGCCACCAAGATTACATTCATCAATGAAATCGCCGATTTGTGTGAAAAAGTCAGCGCCGACGTTCACGACGTGGCCAAGGGCATCGGTCTGGATGGTCGTATCGGCAGGAAGTTCTTGCATGCGGGGCCGGGTTACGGCGGGTCTTGTTTCCCCAAAGACACCCTGGCTTTGGTGCGCACCGCGCAAGACGTCGGCGCGCCGCTGCGCATCGTCGAGGCGGTGGTCGATGTCAACGACAAACGCAAAAAATCCATGGCCCAGCGCGTGTTCAATGCGTGCGGCGGCTCGGTTGCTGGCAAGACGGTGGCGGTCTTGGGCCTTACTTTCAAACCCAATACCGACGATATGCGCGATGCGCCGAGCTTGGATATTGTGCCTGCGCTGATCGAAGACGGCGCCCACGTGCGCGCTTTCGATCCTGAAGGCATGGATGAAGCCAAGAAACTGTTGGGTGACGTCGAATGGTGCGACGACGCCTATGCCACCATGGTCGGCGCGGATGTTTTGGTCATCATTACCGAATGGAATGCGTTTCGCGGGTTGGACCTAGACCGGGTCAAGTCGTTGCTGAAGGTTCCGGTGATGGTTGATCTGCGCAACGTCTACGAACCCGCAGAAATGGCCGAGCGCGGCTTTAGTTATCATTGCATCGGGCGGCGCACCGCTTTTTAAATCGGCCCAGAAGCGGCCCAGAAGCGCCCTAGAAGCGACCCGGCGCGCCCATGGAGACCGCTATGTCAGATCAGGAAAACCTGCGTCTCGCTTATGAGCAAGCGCTGAAAAGCTACCACGAAGGGGGATTGCCCATCGGTTCGGTGATGGTTGACGCCAGCGGCGCAGTGATTGGGGCGGGGCACAATAAACGGGTGCAAGAAAACAACCCGATCCTTCATGGCGAGATGGATTGCATCAGAAGCGTCGGCCCCAGGAAGAATTATCAGGGCCTCACGCTGTACACGACCTTGAGCCCCTGCATGATGTGTTCGGGAACCATCGTGCAGTTCGGCATTAAGCGAGTTGTGGTCGGTGAAGATGAAAATTTCAAAGGGAATATCGACTTTTTAGAAAAAAACGGCGTAGAAGTCGTTTTGCTCAAAGATGCCCAATGCACGGCCTTGATGAAGAAATTTCAGCAAGAAAAACCGGAGCTATGGCTTGAAGATATCGGCGAAGGGGCCTGAGGCAAGGAGGCTCTAGTCCAGCGATGCGACTTCCAGCGGGGCGCTGAGTTTAAGCGGCATGCAGCCCATCTTTTTCTGTTCGAGAAATTTGCACGCGCGATAGGCTTGGGTTTTGGTGATGCCCATGATCCGGCCACGGTATAAAACGTGGCCGTTTTTCTTTTGCAGCGGCGCGACGGTCACGTCGCCTTGGGCCAGATAGTTGGGGGCAATGCTCTTGGCGCGTACCGCAATTTCATAAGCCGGGTCCTGGGATTTATACGCGCCCACCTGAACGCCCCAGACGACCGGGCCATTTTTTGCCGCCGGGTTGTTTTGGGCTTTGACGCTTGGCTGAGCCTTGGCAACCTGAGCCTGGGCAACCTTTGTCGGCTTGGCGGCTTGGGCAGTTTTCTTGGTCTTTACCGATTGAGAGTCGGCCAGTTGCGGCGCAACCTTGGCCCAGCCGTTTTCCAGCAGCGCGACCATGTGCTTGTTGCGTGATTTGGTGTCGTCGGCCCCGAATACCACGCCGATCAGGCGTTTGTCGCCGCGCTTCACCGATGCCACCAGATTGAATCCCGAAGCGCGGATATAGCCGGTCTTGATGCCATCGGTGCCTTCGTAATTGGTAAGCAGTTGGTTGTGGGTTTTATAGTTTTGGCCGGCGAAGCTGAAGCGTTGTTCCGAAAAATAGTGATAGCGGTGCGGGAAGTGCTGAAGCATCGCGCGGGCGAGTTTGGCCATGTCGCGCGCGGTGGACATCTGCGCCTTATGCGGCAGGCCCGAAGCGTTGCGGAACGTGGTGTTGCTCATACCCAGATCGCGCGCTTTGGCGGTCATCAACAGGGCGAATTGTTCTTCGGAGCCCGCCACATGCTCGGCCACGGCGGCGGCGATGTCGTTGGCGGATTTGATGGCCAATGCGCGGATGGCGTCTTCGACGCTCAGAGTCTGGCCGATTTTCAGGCCCAACTTCGAAGGTGGCTGGTTCGCCGCGCGCTTGGTCATTTTAATGCGGTCGTTCAGGCCCATGCGACCTTCTTCGAGGGATTCAAACACCAAATACAAAGTCATCATTTTGGTGAGCGAGGCGGGGTAATTGCGGGTGTCGGCGTTGACTTCGTGCAGAACTTCGCCGGTGGTGGCGTCCATCACCAGCGATGCGTATTTGGCCTGCGCGGGCAGGGGCAGCAATGTCATCAGCGTTAGCGTGAGCAACAACCACCACGTTACTTGAACCGGGCTTTGGCGTTGCGCAGTCGGGTTCAAAATCCAGGTAATGCTGTGACCCCTCACGATATGATCGCCCCCAAACGTTCGATGTGCTCGACCTGCTGCTTCCCTTTGTGCGGGAATCTTGCTCCAGCTTCAAGTGTTTAAAGCTTGAAAGCAACCTTAATTCCTTATGCGCCGTTTCGTCTAAATAAAGGATTAACGCCGAGTCGCTTGGAGTCGGTGGGTACGGTAGATGGTTAGCTTATGCTGCATTGCAATATTACTGTTGACTTATATTGCGATGCAGCATATTGTGGGGAGGTGAAATGAATAAAGCTCCCATAGGGTCAGTTCGTAGGAGATGCGCTATGAGCACCGCGAAAAAGAAGCCGTCTAAAGATGCCGTCACCGACGCTATGGATGCGGCGGCCGAGCAGTTTGCAACCGCCGCCGATAGGGTCAAGGGTGGTTTGGATGCCGCCCTGGATGCGAGCGCCGAGCAGGCCCGCGCCGCCTGCGCCTTTGAAGGCGCCGAGTTTGCCGGTCGTGAAACTGTCGATGCCGCGCTAAAAGCCAGCGAAGCTTATTACGCGGGCCTTAAGGATTTGAGCGATCTGTGGTTCAACAGCGCCAAGGAAGCTGCGCGCTTTAATAGCGATGCCGTGAAGGCCTTGTCGGGGTGCAAAACCCCGCAGGATTTGGGCGAGGTACAATGCAAGCTCGCCACCCAGGGCTTTGAAACCGCTATGGCGTCCGTCAACACCTTGGGCCAAACCGCAGTTAAGGCCGCAGTTAAGACTGCGGGCGATGTTTCCGCCCCTTTCGCACAGTATTGGAATAAAAGCGCCGCTTAATGATCCGTGTCTTCGGTCTCTTCCTCCCCCCTTGAGACCTCCCCTTAAGACACGGCGCGGCGAACTGAAGGCCCGGCGAGCGATCGCCGGGCTTTTTTTGTCTGCAAGGTCGTTTTTTCCTCGCTTGCTGTGGCGGTTGCCCACTGTCGACCCCAAATGTAGGTCAGATGTTGATTGGCCCGGCGGTGAAGGGTGCGGCTTTGCGGTCTTCTCTATTTGGCGTTATCATTCATGCAAGATGGGATTCCCAAGCGGAGAGTCAATTGAGCGATACCCCCCCTCCCGGCAGGCCCAATGGCCCCGGCAGACACGATGACGGCGATACCGGTTTGGCGGTGAAAACCCGCGCCAAAACCAAAAAGCCGTCCATGTACAAGGTGCTGATGCTCAACGACGACTACACGCCGATGGAATTCGTGATTTACGTGTTGGAGCGTATCTTCAATAAATCCGCCGAAGATGCGACGCGCATCATGCTTCACGTTCATCAAAAAGGCGTAGGGCTGTGCGGCGTCTTCACCTTTGACGTGGCGGAAACCAAGGCGGGCCAGGTGATGGATTTGGCGCGGCGCAACCAGCACCCGTTACAGTGCACCATCGAAAAAGACGCTTAAAGCGCAAAGTGGAGACGAATTGATGCTGTCGAGGAACCTAGAACAGACCCTACACCGCGCGCTGAACGTCGCCGGCGAGTTTCGCCATGAATTTGCGACTTTGGAACACCTGCTGATGGCGCTGATCGATGACCCTGACGCGGTGGCGGTGCTGCGCGCTTGTGACGTCGATTTGGATAAAATGCGCCTCGATGTGACGGATTTTCTGCAAAATGAATTGGTGTTGCCGGTGTTGGACGGGTTGGAAGATCCCAAGCCGACTTCGGGCTTTCAGCGTGTCATTCAGCGCGCCATCATCCATGTGCAGTCGTCGGGGCGCGAGGAAGTAACCGGCGCCAACGTGTTGGTGGCGCTGTTTTCCGAACGCGAAAGCCATGCCGTATTTTTTCTTCAAGAACAAGATGTTACGCGCCTGGATGCGGTTAACTACATCAGTCACGGCATCGCCAAATCGCCGGGCCTGGGCGAAGACCGTCATGTGTCGGGTGCAGGAGCGGAAGCGGCCGAGGGCGAAGAGGGGGAAGTCAAATCCGGGCGTGAAGCGCTGGAAGCCTACTGCGTCAACCTTAATGAAAAGGCGAATAAGGGCAAAATTGATCCGCTGATCGGGCGCGCCGATGAAGTCGACCGCACCATCCAGGTGTTGTGCCGCCGCACCAAGAACAATCCGCTGTATGTGGGCGATCCGGGCGTGGGTAAAACTGCCATCGCCGAAGGGCTGGCCCGGCGCATTACCGAGGGAGCCGTACCCGAAGTGCTGCTGAACGCGCAGATTTGGGCGCTGGATATGGGCACATTGCTGGCGGGCACGCGCTATCGCGGCGACTTTGAAGAACGCCTGAAAGCGGTGATCAAGGAATTGGAGGCCTCGCCCGATAACGTGCTGTTTATCGACGAAATTCATACCGTGATCGGCGCGGGTGCGACGTCGGGCGGATCGATGGATGCATCCAACATTCTCAAGCCGTCATTGGCCAACGGCGCGCTGCGCTGCATCGGTTCGACCACCTACAAGGAATACCGCAACCATTTTGAAAAGGACCGTGCGTTGGTGCGTCGGTTCCAGAAAATCGACGTGCAGGAACCCAGCGTCGAAGACACGGTGAAGATTCTGCGCGGCTTAAAACCTTATTACGAAGAACATCACAAGGTGCATTACACCGAGGCCGCGATCCGCGCCGCGGTGGAATTGGCGGCGCGCTACATCAATGATCGCAAGCTGCCCGATAAGGCCATCGACGTCATCGACGAAGTGGGGGCTTCGCGCATGTTGGTGCCTCCAGCTCGGCGCAAAAAGACCGTCTCGGTCAAAGACGTAGAAGGCGTGGTGGCCAAGATCGCCCGCATTCCGCCGAAAAGCGTTTCCAGCGACGATAAAAAGGTTCTCAAACACTTAGACCGCGATCTTAAGGCGATGGTTTATGGGCAAGATGAGGCTATTCAGGCCTTGTCCAGCTCCATCAAACTGGCGCGGGCGGGCTTGCGCGAACCGCAAAAGCCGATCGGATCATACCTGTTTTCCGGCCCCACCGGGGTGGGCAAGACCGAAGTCGCGCGGCAATTGGCGTTGACCATGGGCGTGGAGCTGGTGCGGTTCGATATGTCGGAATACATGGAACGGCATTCGGTGTCGCGCCTGATCGGCGCGCCGCCGGGATATGTGGGGTTCGATCAGGGCGGTCTGTTGACCGATGCGGTCGACCAGCAGCCCCATTGTGTGCTGTTGCTCGATGAAATTGAAAAGGCCCATCCGGACCTGTTCAACATCCTGTTGCAGGTGATGGATCACGGCAAGCTGACCGACAACAACGGCAAAACCATCGATTTTCGCAATGTGGTGCTGATCATGACCACCAACGCGGGAGCGGCGGAATTGGCCAAGAACGCCATCGGTTTTGAGCGCGGCGCGCGCGAGGGCGACGACAAGGAAGCCATCGAGCGCATGTTTACGCCGGAGTTTCGCAATCGGCTCGACGCCATCGTGCCGTTCTCCAGTCTGTCGCCGGAAGTCATGAGCCGCGTGGTCGATAAGTTCATCATGGAGCTGGAAGCGCAGTTGGAAGAGCGCAACGTCACCATCGAACTGAGCGACGAAGCGCGCGAATGGCTGGGCAAGAAGGGCTTCGACCGTCATTTCGGCGCGCGCCCCTTGAGCCGCGTGATCCAAGAACACATCAAGCGCCCGTTGTCCGAAGAACTGTTGTTCGGCAAACTGACCGACGGCGGCCTGGTGCGCATCACTATCGAAGATGGCCTATTGAGTTTCACCTACCCCGAACTACCGCCCAAACCGATCAAACGGCCCAAATCGGGCGGCAAGGCGGGGGATAAGGCGGGTAAAAAAGCCAATCTGCCGGTGAAAACCAACAAAGGCGGCTCATCGCCCGTGCCCGTGGTGGTGAAGTAGCTTCTATGCAAGACTGCGTGTGCGGACTGACGAAAGGGATTGAACCACAGAGATCACAGAGAAAGAGATCACAGAAGGCATGTCGTAGAACGTTTCCTCTGTGAACTCTGTGTGCTCTGTGGTGCACATCCGGCCTTAGTCTATTCGCCAGAACAAAAAATTGGGCTGTGCTCTAAGCACGGGTCGTTTCCTCGATCAAGTCCGTGCGCGGGAATGACGAACGAAAACGGCAGCCTTTGCCCATCGGCAAGATATTTGCTTCACAAGTTGCCGCCCCCAAGCGTTTAACGCTTATGGGAGGCGGGGTGTTCACGTGTTTGTTTGACATGAAGAAATACGCTTAACATCATGTAAAACAATGCAAAACTTACCTCCATAAATCGTTTCTCACTGTTGTGGCATGGCTCATGCAGCGCGTGAGTCGAATGGGAAACGCTTCGCTCAAAACCGGAGCCAATCGGAGGGTAGCACATGACCATCGACATCTATTTGGGCCGTAAATTCAACGCCAACCATCAGCTCGCCATCATTTTGGCCCAGCACTTAGGGCTGGACGGCGCGCGCCGCGAAGCGCGCAAAAACGGCTGGAAGGGCGTGCTGCGCGCGCTCGATGAGCAAAACGCCATCGTCACCGTTCCGATCTAAAAACTATTGGGGCGCCTGCGGGCAGGGGGCTTCGCTCAGTACGCGGCTGCTGCCCGGACCCATGAACGGCAAGGGCTGAGATGTGCCGCCGGGCAGGTTGAAATCACGCATGTTGGGCGTGTTGTTGTCGTTGCCGGGGCGGCGGCGCTCGATCTTGGCGACCAGACACTGATTGCAGGTATTGACCAGCGTTTCGCGGCCCACTTGGGGATCGCGGATGATCTTGATGCAGCGGTTCAGCGCCACGGCATGGGCTTCGCCCGCCATCAATGAACCGAGCATGGCCATCAGTACGGCCCATTTGATGTGATTCGTCATAGCCGATTTTACCCCGCGTCGCTGGTTTGGCGATAGGGGCTTTCCTTCACTAAGATTTGGAATTCGTGTTCGATGGCGCGGCGCTCGCTGGCGCAAAAGCCCGCCACCGCATCGCGCAGCCCCGCATCGGCGATGAAGTGGGCGGAGCGGGTGAATACGGGCAGATAACCGCGCGCGATTTTGTGCTCGCCCTGCGCGCCCGCTTCGACGCGCGACAAACCGCGTTCGATGGCGGCCTCGATGGCTTGGTGGTAACACAGTTCAAAATGCAAAAACGCCACGTCTTCGGCGCAGCCCCAATAGCGCCCGTATAGCGCATCGGCCCCGATCAGATTGAGCGCGCCCGCGATGATGGCGTCGTCGTGCGGGCGTTTGGCGATCACCAGCAATACGCGGTCTTTCAAGCGTTCACCCAACAGACGGAAAAACTCCCGGTTCAAATAAGGCCGCCCCCATTTGCGGCTACCGGTGTCTTGGTAAAAGGCGAACATGGAGTCCCAATGGGCCTCGGTGATGGCGCTACCGCTTAGCCGTTCGATGCTGAGACCCGCCTCGATAACCGCCCGGCGTTCGCGTTTGATGGCCTTGCGTTTGCGCGAGGATAGCTCATTTAAAAAATCATCAAACGACTGGTATGCGTTGTTTTTCCAATGATATTGTAATCCTATGCGGGGCAGGAAAAGGGCTTCATGCAAAACGTGAGCATCCCCGTCGGTGATGAAGTTGACGTGGAAGGAACTGACGCCCGCGCGCTCTGCAAGCCCCGCCAGCGTGTCGGCCAACAGGCGCTTCAATTCGGCTTGCAGGGGCTGGGGCAGATCGCCCCGCACCAAAAGTCGCGGCCCGGTGGCCGGGGTGAATGGAACGGCGCACAGCAATTTGGGGTAATACGCGCCGCCCGCGCGTTCATAGGCTTCGGCCCAGCCCCAGTCGAACACGTATTCGCCCATGGAGTGAGTTTTGAGGTAAACCGGCGCGCACGCCAGGATTTGCCCGGTGGCGTTGTCTTTGACGACGATATGGCGCGGCGTCCAGCCGGTGGCGGGGGCGGCGCTGCCGCTGTCTTCCAGACAGCTTAGGAAATCGAACGAAACAAAGGGGTTTTCATCGCCCGCGCAGGCATCCCACGCGGCGCGCGGCACATCGGCCAAACGCTCGAGCACTTGGGGTGAGAATGTTTCGGGTCCATCGGGCATGATGGGGAAGATATGAGGACGCTCCCCTTGATCGGCAAGGGGGGGGGCGGGTGCTGGGGCCTAAGCCACTTCGAACACGCCGTCGATTTCCACCGCGACGCCCAAGGGCAGGGTATTGACGCCGACTGCGGCGCGGGCGTGTTTGCCCTTGTCGCCGAACACGTGCGCCATCAGGTCCGATGCGCCGTTGATGACTTTGGGCTGGTCGGTGAAGTCGCTGGTGCAGTTGACGAACCCGCCCAGGCGCACCACGCGCTTGACCTTGCCCAAATCGCCGCCGCACGCGGCCTTGACCTGCGCGATCAGGTTGAGCCCGCATAGTTTTGCCGCTTCATAGGCTTCTTCGGTGGTGAAATCCTCGCCCACGCGCCCCACATATTGCAATGCGCCGTCTTTCAGCGTGATCTGTCCGGATACGAACACCAAATTGCCGCTTTGCACATACGGCACGTAGTTCGCTGCGGGCGCGGCGGCTTGGGGCAGGGTGAGACCGAGTTCGGCCAAACGGGCGTCGATGGCGGCGGCGGTGGACATGGAGCAGGTTTCCTTGTGTACGCTATGAGGTGAAGGTCAAGCACTTTAACCGATGAACCGATTCTGACAAGGGCCGCAAGGGTTCAAAGATTGGGATTATGGTCCCGGAAGGCTGCCATTTTTTCAGCGGGAGGTATAAACCGAACCTTGTGCAGGAGGCCAGTTTTTTGCTCATCTGTGTCGGCATTATTAATTTGTAGTATTATTGCATTATGGAAATGCTTCTTATCATCGTTCTATAGTGTCGCTTAATGGTTGAATTCCAGGTATATTGAAAACCTTAATGGTTAGATCGGTATCCCAGAATGGGAGGGTGGCCCACATGCCCAGAATATTGGTTGCTGATAAAGACCCTGACATTCGAGAGCAAATTGCGGGGCTGTTGGCTGAGGCCAATTATAAGGTCGATTTACTGGCCGATGATGAGCAAGTCCTTCCCTTGCTGAGCATGGGTGTTATCGATCTCGCTTTAATTGATCATCAGTTGCCTAAAAAAAACGGCTTTAACATCGTGCGCGATATTCGCGCTAAAAAGAATACCACGCCGGTGGTGATGCTCACCGATGACGTCTCGCAAAAATTGGCGACGGAATGTTTTCGCGCCGGGGCCTCGGATTTCATCGCCAAACCCGTTGATCCCGATTATTTGAAAATTGTCGTGTCTCGGGCGTTGGGCATGGGGGCAAAATCGTTGAAAAATTCGGCTTTCCGCGCACTTGGCTACACCTATCACAAACCCGCTTGCCGCTTTCATCAAAATGGCAAAACCTGCGATTGCGGGTTGAAGGAACTGTTTGAAGATGTTCAGAAGTTCGTGTGAGGGTTTTTCTTGATCGGAGCGCTGAGGTAGCGTAAACGGCACCTCAAC
>Ga0299912_10001604_pt1 | contig 18250 bp, 16 predicted proteins | sample RVTome_2_FD_207667 | JGI IMG/M metagenome (GOLD analysis project Ga0299912, IMG submission 207667) | Soil microbial communities from uranium-contaminated site in the Upper Colorado River Basin, Wyoming, United States - RVT95D214 (version 2) ... | reverse complement strand
TTCGAGGATGAGACCGGCCTTCTCGAGGGGGTAGGGGAGAAGCGCTGCCTGAGCTTCGGACAGCCGCCCGTCTGCTGCCTGAGGGGAGAAGTGCGGCGCGACGGCGGAGGCACAATCAAAATCTACAATTGCAGCTTTTTAAAAACGTTCTAGTCAACCCTCTCCCTGGATGGGAGAGGGTTGGGGAGAGGGTGTTTTAAGAAAGCGCCAAATGCAGACTTTGGCATGAAACATGCAGCTAGATTGACGGAGAAAGACGATGGACGATTATCGGTTTTCAGTGGCAGTCGGAAAGAACGGGAATGGCTGGGTGGCGGTCTGCCCAGAGTTTCAGGGATGTGAGGCTCATGGGAAGAGCTACGAAGGGGCACTGGCGAAGATCCGGCAAGCGATCCAGGTTCGCATCGAGGATTGCCTCGGCGATGACGAAGACATCCCCCAAGCCGAAACCGTCAACTTCACGACGCTCCGGCTAAGCCTGTAGCCCGCCGCTATTTCACCGGCCACTGAGGGCCAGGCCTTTGCAGAGTTTACTACTTTCCCGCCAATCCCAGCTGCTTTCTTATGAGAGAACAGAGTGTATCCCTGATTTCTTGATGACGGGGCACTGGGGCGACCTTCCCCGATTTAGGGTTTAAGTACAGGTCATGCTCCTTGCCGTGGCGCTTGAGCACGCACCCCAACCTGTCGAGCTCCTTGAGGAAGGCTTCTCTTTTCAAAGCTCGACCTGGATTCTTTTGACTTTGTTCTTAATATTTTCCGGCAGGCTTTCCTTTGATTCCTTGAGCACTAGGTAGTAAGCGTCGACGATATTCGTTTTCAGTTCATTGAGAGTCTCACCCTGACTGAAAATGCCGGGGATCTCCTTTAATCTCCCCACATACCACCCTTCATCTATCCAGTACTCAAGAGTGAAATATCTTCCCATTTTGACCTCAGTATCTTCTATCATATTCTCATTCTCCTTTGCCTTCAAGTCGGTTTGGCAACACTAATCAATGACGAGGATAGCATTCTGTGAGTCTCAGTCGAAAGAAACCCGCCTCAGGCCGAAACCATCAACTTCACCACGCTCTGCTTGAGCTTTTAGCTCAGTCTCATTTCACCGGCCCGAGGTACTTGTCGAGCCAGGCGAGCGTTTCTTTGATGTATTCGTTCCTGGGGATGAAATGGTCGGTGTCGTAGAGGACGAGCTTCTTTTGGTCTTTCGGCGTACCCATGAGGTCGAACATCGGCTTGACATCCGTTTCGTAGACAAAAGTCATATCGTACCGGCCGTTGAGCATCAGCGTGGGGATCTTCATGCGGCTGATGTAGTTGATGCTGTCGACCTCGGGTCGAACGCCGCCCCACATGCCGCCCACATTTAGAATGCTCGCCTTTAATCTGTCTTCTACAGCCGGGATGATCGCTCCATACATGCCTCCCCAGCTGAATCCCAGGTAGGCCAGCCCTTTGCTGTCGATGTCCGGCCGCGTTTCCAGGTAATCGATGCTCCTTCTGAGGTCCTTGACCAGTTTGATGAACAGTTCGGTATATTGATGGGAATCGGCTCCGGTGTGGATTTCATAGAGAGCGTCGCTGGCGCGCTCGAACGTCGCTATGTAAACTGGATAAAGGACGGCCCGCCCGTTCTTAATAAGCGGTTGGAGCCATCGGAACTCACCGATCGTTTCAATATCTTGACTGGACCTCTCCATCACCGACCCTGAACCGGGAAAGTAGATGACGGTCTGGTAGGGCGGCGAGCCGTTCTTGGGCAAGAAGAGGTAAGCGGGCACCCGCTCGTTGTCGTAGGCGGCGGCAAAGGAAATCTTCTCCTTGATCCAATCCTTGGGCGTTTCGTCGCGTGCTTCGACACGGGCATCGAGAGCGCTCTTGTCGTAGGAATATTGCTCCTTGTAGAACTGGAAAACCGAGTCGGGGGCAGGCTTTATCTTATAGAAATCCAGGGATTCTGCGACCTCAACCGGCTCGAGAAGCGACTTGGGAATCTGCTCGGGATGAACATAGACGGCGCAACGGAACCCGTTCTTGGGGGAGCGGTCAGAAGGAGGCGCTTGGCTCCAATTCCCGAACATGTAAGGGATATCGTTCCAGGCGCCGCCTCGGATGACCCGTCCCGCCTTTGTTTCATTAGAGCACCATTCCCGGACATTGCCGCCCATGTCATAGACACCGAAGGCGGTGATGGCCGGATGGCTGCCCACACGCTCGGGGCCTTTTCCGCCGAAGTTGCTCTGAGGAGTGAAGAATTCTGCAAAACCCTTTCCAGCGATGAGCTGGGTCAATCCTCCTTGGGCGATTCCAAAATGACCTCCGGAGGGCAGAGCCTTGCCGGCGAATTCGGCGTAGGCGGCCGCCTCGTACCAGCTGACTCCGGAGACGGGGTGATCGTCCTGGCCCTCCGGATAGTCACCGCCTTGCCAGGTCGCAGGCCCCGGCCTTCCCGTGCTGTCGACGAACTCGGCCATGGCCTCGTCCCAGTCGAGCTCTTTCCCATCCTTGATGAACCGGTTCTTCCAGTACTCCTTTTTTCGGTATCCCCCGCTCTCCAGGAACTCTTTAAATTGCCTGTTTGTGACTTCATAACAGTCGATAAAGAAATCCTCGACGTTCACGTTCTCCTCGAGCTCCCCTCCATTGACCCTGACCATGCCAGGGGGGATTTCCCCCGTCTTGTCGAGCTTCCTCAGGATCTTGCCGGACAGGACCTTATTGGTTTTCGAATCATAGTCCCACGAGGTCGAAGCGCCCAGCACGGGCTCGAAACCCTCCTTCTCTATCTTGAATCGAAAGTATTCGTACGGCATCCTCAGGTTCTCAATCGGCGTTATGCTCAGAAATTCCCATTCTCCGTCCGGATATCGATATTCCTTGATATAGACCTTTGCCCCGGCCGGTTCCGTGACAATCGACAGATGGGTCGAGATCTTTTTGAAGCAGGCGGCTAATTGAGCGTCTTTTGGGATGTATTTTTCCGCTTCAACTGCCAGTCCGTAGATCTCTACGTAGTTCCAGCCCGCCTCCTCGATGAGTTCGTTGATCTTGGGCAAAGCTTCGCTCCTGGCCCAGCGGATCTTGGACTGGCGGTTGAAAAACCAAAAAGCAAGAGAAGCGAGGGCGATGAGGACAAGGGCGACAGGAATCGCCACCCGGGGCTTTTTCACGCGCCGGACGAGAGACTTGAGATTGAAAACCCCGGCGGCGGCTGCTTTGACCGATTCTTGGTATTTTCTTAGGTCCGCCGCCATCTCAGCCGCCGAAGCGCAGCGGGCGTCGCGGTCTTTTTTCAGCGCTTTCTCGACAATTTTGCTAAGGTTGATTGGAATACCGGGCTTCAGTTTCTCTATTGGTCTTGGTTCCTCATGGACGATTGCATACATGATCGAAGTCTCTCGTTCGCCCTGAAAAGGAAGCTCCCCGGTCAGCATTTCATAAAGAACAACTCCCAAGGACCATATGTCCGTGCGGTGGTCTGTTTCTTCGCCCCGCGCCTGCTCGGGTGACATGTAGGCCACTGTCCCCATCGTCTTGGCATCGCGAGTGAGCGCCGACTCGCCCGCTACCTTGGCCAGACCGAAGTCCATTATCCTAGCCTGGCAGTCCTCCTTGACCATGATGTTCGCGCTCTTGATGTCCCGGTGGACAATTCCTTTTTTATGAGCGGCCTCCAGTCCCTCTGCCACTTGGAGTGCAATATCAACCGCTCGCTCTATGGCCAAGGGGCCCTTCGCAATCTCCTCCTTTATACTCCGGCCCTCGATATAGGCCATGGCGATATATGTGAGCCCTTCGGCTTCCTCGACTTCGTGGACGGTGCAGATGTTGGGATGATCGAGAACCGCCGCTGCCTGGGCCTCGCGCACGAACCTCTCCCTGGCCTCGGGAAAGCGGCTGAGCTCAGCAGGGAGGAATTTCAAGGCAACGGAGCGCTTGAGCTTTGTATCCTCGGCCTTATAGACAATCCCCATTCCGCCCTGTCCCAGAATTCCCAGGACCTTGTACCTGCCGGCAAAGAGACTGCCCGCAGACATGATCTTTGTCGCCGTATCGAGGGTCATGGTCTTGGAGAATTGAACGTCCTTGGAGAATGGGAACTGGGTTCCGCATTTGCGGCAGAAAGCAGAATCCTCGGTGTTGTCAAATTGGCAGTTCGGGCATTTCATGGCCACCCCTCCGTTTGGGCCTTTGCTTTTTTCGGATAAAGATTATCAATTCGGATAGCAGTCGTCAAGTTGGCAAGATCGCCAAAGACGTCCGGAAACGGGAGCAGGGAACCCCTTGACATCAGGGGCGCTCCTGTCTTAGTTTCTTCCCAGATAATGAAAGGAAAAAAATGAATAACACGACAAGAAGAAAAGGTAACCGGCTGTATACAGCCGTGGATTTGTTGCTGATGATCTGTCTGTTTGGGTTTTTCGGCTGCGCAAAAGAAAGCGAAGTAAAACGGCTGCAACCGGCCCTGGACAGTATCACTGCCGCAGACCTTGCCAAAGACACTCAAATTCTGGCTTCGGATGAGTTCGAGGGACGGGCCCCGGCATCCGAGGGCGAGACCAGGACGGTCAATTTCCTGCGCAACGAGTTTCAGAAAATCGGCCTCAAACCAGGCAACGGCGAGAGCTATTTCCAGGAAATCCCGATGGTGGTGATGGCGGCGGACCCGGCTGCCAGGCTCGAAGTTCGAGGCGACAAAAAAGCGATCTCCTTTGCGTATAAGGATCAGTTTGTCGCTGAAACCCAGCGTGTGGCGGAGGAAGTCTTCCTGGTGGATTCGGAAATGGTCTTTGCGGGATACGGCATCGTCGCGCCCGAGTACAACTGGAATGACTATGAAGGCCTGGATGTCCGGGGCAAGACCGTGGTGGTCCTGGTGAACGATCCCGGGTATGCCACCCAGGATCCCGAGCTCTTTACAGGGCGGGCGATGACCTATTACGGCCGCTGGGTCTACAAATACGAGGAAGCCGCCCGGCAGGGTGCTGCCGGCTGTTTCATCGTGCATGAGACCGAGCCAGCTGCTTATCCTTGGGGCGTCGTCCAGAACGGCTGGACCGGGCCGCAATTCAACCTGGTCAGGGAGGACAACAACATGTCCCGCTGTGCCGCCGAAGGCTGGCTGCAGCTCGAGGCCGCGCAGCAGATCTTCGAGAGCGCCGGACTGAACTATGAAGAGGTCAAGGCTGCGGCGGCCAAGCGGGGATTCAAGGCCGTTCCCCTAAATCTCAAGGCTTCACTCACCCTGAGAAACAGCATCAAAAATGTAACTTCAAGCAACGTCATTGCCCTGCTGCCTGGGTCGGAGCGGCCGGACGAGTATGTCATCTACATGGCGCACTGGGACCATTTCGGCCTCAACCCGGCCCTCGAAGGAGACCAGATCTTCAACGGCGCGCTCGACAATGCCACAGGAACCGCAGCGCTGATCGAACTGGCAGAAGCTTTTCAGAAACTCAAACGGCCACCGCTGCGCTCTATCGTCTTTCTCTCCGTCACCGGAGAAGAGCAGGGCTTGATCGGCTCCGAGTATTATGCCACGCATCCCATCTTTCCCGCGGCAAAGACGGCCGCCGTCATTAACATGGATGCCCTGAATATCTACGGACCGATGAAGGATATCACGGTCGTCGGGTACGGCCTGTCCGAGCTTGACGGCTACATCGAAGCCGCCGCCAGAGAGTCGGGCCGGACGGTCAGCCCCGACCCGACGCCTGAAAAGGGGTCGTATTTTCGTTCCGATCACTTTCCCTTTGCCAAACAGGGAATCCCGTCGGTCTATCCGAACGGGGGAAGCGACCAGGTTGAGCATGGCAGAGAATGGACAATAGCCAAAAGAGAGAAATACACGGCCGAGAACTATCATAAGCCCTCGGATGAATTCGACCCCAACTGGGATCTCTCAGGCGCGATCGATGACCTCCGTCTGCTATTCAAGGTGGGCTATCGGCTGGCCATGGAATCCACCTTCCCCAACTGGAAGGTAGGGACACCATACAAGGCGAAACGGGACGCGGATATGGCTTCCGCCAGCCAATAGGGACGCCGTCGATAGGGGAATCCTCAGTCTAAATCAAGATTTGATCCCCAATGGGACATATGAACTGGAATAAAGCCCGAACTTAGGCGTATATTAATCTCTTTGAACATAACTTAAAACGGAGGGGAAGCCGAAATGAAGAAATCCGTCAGGATCATGGCCATCTTGTTCATGGGGTTTTTTGTTTTTGCGGTGTTCGGCAGGGCGGAAACCGCCCAGGCCCCGGCAGACCAGACCGGATTTCAGCTTCTGGACCGCTTGGTCATCGTTTTGGTCAAGGCCGTAGCGCCCGGCGGCGGCTCGGCTGATTTCGACCAGAACATCCTGCTTTTGGCCAAAGAGTTAAAGTCGGCCCGGGAGGCGAAGCGGGTGGACGACCTTTTCGCCATCCGGTATTCGCGGCTCTTGAGTGCCGTCCGCCAGGCTATGATCCGGGACCCCGAGGTCCTCTATTGGCCGATGTACCGCTTCAACATGATCGACTTCATCGAGGAGCGGACAGGGAAGATGCCTAAATGGGACGATCTCCTTTTTATGGTCAATGACCATGGTGGTTCCGGCATCGGGTTGGGAGCTATCTCAGACGCGATCATGTCCGAGGTTGTGAGCCTCCATATTCATCTGGAGAATTTGGCCAAGCGGCCGGAAATCCTCAAGAGCTACCTTGAGAAAGGCATCAAAGGCATCGGGGTAGAAAATTAGCACAAGAATATCCAGAGGCTTCTTAGCCGGAATGGATATGATTTGAGACGGCATAAGAAGGACAATAAAGATGGCAAAGCCGCGACTTGGGCTTAAGATTTGGAGGGTGGCATTATCCGCGTTTGTGGCCTTGATGCTCTACCTGGTAGCAATCTTAAGTTGGGTCCTGCTTTTGATAGCCTTCGTTTCAGGCCCGGCCAATTCGAGCCCACAGGTTGATCGGGGCTTGGACGACGCTGTCCTCCAGCGTTTCAACCCCCGGCGTTTCTCTGATCCCTTTGGGTGCACCATCGTCATGGCGGCCCGGAACGGCCTCGTCCTTGTGGGCAACAACGAGGACCGCAATCATCCGAAGACGATCGTGACGTTCCTCCCCGCATCGGGCGGCTATTACGGCCGGGTCATATTCGGTTATGACGACATAATCGTGCAGGGCGGGATGAACGATCAGGGATTCTTTATCGATGGAAATTCGCTCGCTCCGACCGGCTTTAATGCTGCGGGCGGGGAATCTCTTCCCTCCCTAGAAGGCATCCTGAAAAAGTACATCGAGGCCATCGGCGGAAAAGAGGCCATTGAAAAAATCCGGACCAGGAAGCTCACTGGAGAATTAACTCATGATTTTCCGGGGCAGGACCCGCAGAAGACCGTCCTCGCAGCGGAAGTCATCGCGGCCGCTCCTGATAAGTGGCGCCTCATACTGAAGACCACCCAAGGCGTCCAACAAATGGGCTTCGACGGGAAGCGGGGCTGGACACAAGACGACGATCGCATTCTCATAGACAGCCGGCAGGGCCGCTCGCGGCTGGCCTATCTGTTCAACCCGCAGGGGCCTCTCCATCTCGAAGAGTTCCTCCCGGCGTTGACCTTCCAAGAGAGCGTTCAATTCAACGGTCGGAAGGAGTATGCTGTCAAGGCGACAGGCTCCGGAGGAATTCAGCAGACATTTTACTTCGACGCCGAGACGGGGCTCCTGAACCGGCTGGGTGAAGATATCGTGGTGGAGAGCTATCGTTCGATCATGGGAATCCTTCATCCGGTTCGAATCGTCATAGCCAGGAGAGGCGGGACCTCGACTTATGAATTCAAGGAGGTTGAGGCCAATATCGCCGTCGAAGAAAAGCGGTTCGCCATCCCGACTATGGATGAGGTTTTTCCCGACGCGTTCGATGGGCTTTCGGATTCGAGAGTCCTTCCGCTCCTCAAGGATTTCCCTTCAACCCACGAGGAGATGAGCGTTCCCTGCCGCGACGGCCGCTTTCTCTATGACCTGATCCTCCGAAATGGCTATAAAAGGGGCCTCGAAATCGGGAGTTTTACAGGTTATTCGGCCTTATGGACAGGCTGGGCCTTCGAGAAGACGGGCGGCAAGCTGATCGGCATCGAGATCGACTCCGGACCGGGCGAAAAGGCCCGCCAGAATATCCTCAGCGCAGGCTTGGAAAATGTGGTCGACATCCGGATTGCCGATGCCTTTAAGGAGATTCCAAAAATCAAGGGCGAGTTCGATTTCGTTTTTATCGACGCCTGGAAGCCGGATTATGTCAAATTCTTGAACTTGCTGAGAGACCGAGTCGTGACGGGCGGGGCCATCATCGGCCACAACGTCACCAATTATGCCCGTGACATGCGGGATTACCTGGCCGCCATCCAAAACGATCCCGGACTCGAAACCACATTCGAGGCGCTGAGCGCCGAGGGTATGTCGGTCAGCATCGTCCGCGCCCCAAAATAGATCCTCGGATTAGATGAGTCATCAATCCTGTGGAGATTAGAAAATGAGTAACATGCGTGTCTTTAACAAATTCCGGAAATACGAGTGGTTTGGACTTGCCGCGGCTTTGTTAGCCTTCATGTTCTTATGGAGCCCGGGCACATCTCAGGAGACAAGGGTGTCAGTTGAGCTCGAAAACCTGACCTGGGTCCAGGCCGAGGAAGCGCTCAAGAGATATGAGGTTGTCCTGATCGCCCTCGGCGCCTGCAGCAAAGAGCACGGTCCTCATCTTCCTCTAAGTACGGACTACATTATGGCGGAATACCTCAAAGACCGGGTAGAGGAGGAGGTTCCCGTCGCCGTGCTGCCCACGATTCAATACGGATACTACCCCTCCTTTCTCGAGTATCCCGGGTCGATCTCCATCCAGGCGGGGACATTCAAGGACATGGTCAAGGACATCTGCGTGTCGATGAACGGCTACGGAGTGAGGAAATTTTATGTTCTGAACACCGGAATTTCGACTTTAAAGCCCTTGGAGGAAGCGGCCGAAGAGTTGAAGCAGAGCGGCCTCATCCTCCGCTACCTGAACCTTACGGACGTGGACAAAACGCTTCCCCACGACCTCCTCAAACAGGAAGGAGGCACGCATGCCGACGAGTCTGAAACCTCGATGATGCTCTATATCGCACCAGACATTGTGGACATGGCCAAGGCGGTTAAAGACTTCGATCCCAGGCCGGACCGCAAAGGCCTGACCCGGAACGCCAAGGGCAAAGGCACCTATAGCAGGACTGGGATCTATGGCGATCCTACCTTGGCGACCCGGGAGAAGGGCAGGATCATTGTCGAGGCGACAGTCCAAGCCATAGTCGGCCAGGTCCGGGACCTCATCGAGCTCAAGCTCGATTAAAATGAGTCCTCGGCGGCGCGATCTTTGTATCCGAGGAGTCGCTCGATTCCCCTGGGGCGGGCGCTGAACCTTTCCAGCGGCTCCTGCGTATCCTATATTGACCGATAATTCTATCCGGATAAGTCGAGGAGGAATGAGCATGAAAAAGCCGGTCTTCTTGTTTCTAATGACAGTCGGGCTTGCTTTCACGTTGGGCCCCCTTTTCGGCCAGGAGACGGACCTGACCGGGACGTGGGAGGGATCGACCTATGTACCCGATTCCGGCGATGACCAGGTGACCCTGGTCCTCCAAAAAGAAGGTGAGGCCTATTCCGGGACCATCACGGATTCCATGGGCCTGGCCAATGAGTCCGTACTGGAAAACGCTAACTATGCGGACGGCACGCTGACGGCGGATTTCACCATCTTCAACGGGTCCGAGTACATGAAGATCAAACTGACGCTGAGGCTCAGCGGAGAGCTGCTTGTCGGGAGCTGGGAATCCGAGGACGGCAATACCGGAAGTCTCGAGCTCAAGCGCAAGAGCTAACGATTCAGATGATTTCCAGGTAATCCTTATCCGGCAGCTTAGGGAAGGGAGCGTGCGGCTCCTGCTGGTACCAATAGGCAACCGACGAGATGTCGTCCTGCATCGGGAGGTAGCGGCCGCCCGAGCGCCAGCCCAGCGCCTGGATTGTGACTTTCAGGTCTTTCTCGAAGCGGATGGGATCCATGATGTGCCACCTGTAGAGGCCAAACCTCTGCATGACATCGTAGTGCCCGTCGCCCCTGATGACCTGGGCCAACCCGCTGTATGGTGTCGTGTGCTCGGTGTACTGGACCGTGCCGTCCGGCCTCTTGGTGTCGAAATCGTATGAACCGCAGAAATAGTCCTCTGTCCCTGTTCCGCAGATCGTCGGGAAATCCATGTCGCCGTCGAGGTAGAACTTGATCTCTCCCTCGCCCCACCAGTTGTTGTTGTTGACGCCCCAGGCCATGTAAGTGCCGACATAGTGGCCCCAACCCTTGACCCCGTCGACAATCGTGTAGACCGACTTGTAGGGCAGGGGGTTGACCCGCCGGAACTGGGCATGAAAATAGGCAGCGTCGTCCGGCACTTCGGTCAGGGTGTAATTGATTTGATAATAAACGGTAAAGCTGTCGTCGGCGATATTCTCGAGCGTGATTCTGAATCCTTTCCTGAAGGGCATCTGCCAGTAGCAATTGAAGGCGCTCCCGGGGTTGACGCAGACGGCCAGCGATGATATCTGGGCATACCGGCCCCAGCCGCTGGCGAAGAAATCTCCAACCGGGCATTCGACCGAGGGCTCGGTCTCGCCGTCCCAGTAGAACCGGATGATGGCGAACCGCCAAGCTCCCGCCGGAGTCAGCCAGATCTGCTGGATGGCGCCTTCCCCTTTGACGTCGGCCATCACAAAAGTCTCCTTGGGTTTGATCCGGACATAAGGCGACACCTTCCATCCCTGACCCAGGTCGCGGGCGGCGTTCAGCGCCGGTCCGTCCACCGACATTCCGGCCTTGCCCTTTTCGCCCGTAAAGTTTTCCGGACTGATCGAGCGTGTCTGCGCCTTGGAAAGGCGGGCCAGGCTCCCCAGATCGAGGTTGAGCCCGCTGAATGGCTTTTCCTCATCGGCCGCAGTCAAAAACGCAGTTACAACTAGAACCGACAAAAATCCAAGAATTCTCCTGTTCATATTTGCTCCTCCGTGTTCGATCGGATATATATTGTGTTTTGTTCCAGCCTGTCAAGAATCGGGATTGATCTTTTATCGGCCGGCGTCGACCGCTTCTATACTCTACTAAGAATATCGGTTTAGTCGGAATTATCCTTGGCCTTGGCCTGGCTGGAGGAAATGCCCCTCAGACAAAAACCTCTCTCGGGATATCCCGCAGGTTGAAGTTCGAGGCCATGCTCCGGCCATAGGCGCCGGCGCCCAGCACTGCCAGGACGTCGCCCCTTCGGGGGACCGGCATCGGAATCTCCCGGCCGAAGACATCACCCGTCTCGCAGAGGTTGCCGGCCACAGTCACGGGCCTCATCTCCCCGCTAAAGATGCGGCCGCAGTTGACGATATGATGGCGGGCCTGCGGATATATAGCCGGCCTGGGCAGGCTGTTGTAAGTGCCGGAGTTGACGCAGGCGAAGAGCTGACCGTAGCTTTCTTTGATGTATTCTATGCCTAACAGAAGCACTCCTGCGTCGGCCACCAGGTACTTGCCCGGTTCGACAGCGATGGCCTCGACGCCGAGCCCGGCTTCAGCGATCCGCCGGGCGATGTGAGCGGCGTATCTCCGCAGCGGGAAAACCCGCTGCCGTTTTTGGTACCTGGGTCCGAAGCCGCCGCCGAAGTCCATGAACTCCAGCCGGAAGCCCGCCTTTTCCACACGTCTGGCCATGGCGGTCATCCGGTCGACGGCCAGGCTGACGACTCTGTAATCTTCATCCACCCAGCCCGACCCGAGATGCTGGTGCAGGCCGACCGGGACGAAGCCCGACGAAGCCGCCCTCTCCAATGCCGTCAGAACCTTGCTCTTTTCGACGCCGAACTTGACCGGCGTGCCGTTGGTGGAGCGCGCTCCGGCCGTGATCGCCCGCGGGTTGAAGCCCCGTCCGATTCCCGGGTTCCAGCGGACCGAAACCCGGATCGCCTTTTTCCGGAATTCTCTTTTCTTCAGCTCCTGCATCAGCTCCAGCTGTTCCAGCGCGTCGATGTTGATGGTCAGACCATCGACGCGAAAGACGCGGCGGAGGTCCTCGCTGCTGAGCGATGTCCCCGTGAACAGGATTCTGCTTCCGGGAAACCCGGCCCGCAGCGCTTCCTCAACTTCCCGGGGAGACACGGCGTCGATCCAGGCTCCCTGCTTTCGCAGCAGAATCAAGATCTCCCGGTGGGCATTGGCCTTCATGGCGTAGCAGACCCGGAGCGGCAGCTTCGAGGTTGTGGCAAAGATCCTGCGAAGCGACTCGTAGTTGGCCAGAATCTGAGGACGGCTGTAGACGAGCAGGGGAGTACCGTACTGATTGGCGACCTGTTCGGCCGATTTGCGTCCGAGATAGAGCTTGCGTTTCCGGGCCTTGACGAAGTCGTTTTCCCACCACATCGGGAGTTTCTCTCCTTTGTTATTCCTTTTCCTCGAACAAGTCGAGCTGACCCTTGGCCAGCTTCTTGGCGATCTCCATCAGGACAGGATATTTCTGCAGCATCGTCCGGGGGATATTCAGCAGCTGGCCCGTGATTTTGTTCTTGATCTGAAGGGCGTTGGCCAAGGCCTGGCCGCGGTAGTGGTTGTTAGTGATGACAAAGACCTTGTCTGTGTTCCGGCCGAGGTCCTTGATCCTCTCGACCCATTCGTCGAGCTCCTCGCTGCTGTAGAGATAGTTATAGCGGTCGTCGCGGCCCGCCTCTTCCCTGAACCAGTCCCGATAATTGCGGCCGTGGAGCCGCACGTAAGAAAAGTCGCGGATGGTCGCCCGGGCGCTGGGACCGATGGAGTTGCCGATCACGGGTTGGTCGATGTTGCAGAAGCAGACGCGGTGCTGGCTGAGGAAACCATAAAAGTCCGGACGATCCCAGGAAGAATGACGCACCTCAACGGTCATCGGATAGCCGGAGAAGGCCTGGAACAGCCGGGCCAGATAGTCCGCGTTAGGGCCGGAATGATGGAACGACCAGGGAAATTGAAAGAGAAGCGTGGCCAGACGTCCTCCGGCCCGAAGCGGCTCGATGCCGAGCTTGAAGCCGTCCACATCTTTCTGGGACCAGCCTTCGCGGTCGTGGGTGAAGGCCTGATGCACCTTGACGGCCAGGAGGAAATCCGGGAATCCGGCCAGCTTCTTAATCCAGAAGAGCGACATGGAGAGGACGGGCGGACGGTAGAAGGTGCTGTTGATCTCGACGATGTTGATATAGGCGGCCAGGTAAGCAAGAGGGTGGAAGCCCCGCTCCTTGCCCGGCGGATAGACAATCCCCTCCCAATCCTCGTAGCTCCAGCCTGCGGTCCCTATGTAATAACGGCTCACGGTGTTCTTATTATATTCAATCCGGGGCCCCGGAAAAAGCCATCCACCCCGGTCTGGTAAAAAAATCCCAAACGCGATAGACTGAAGCCGGGTGTCGGAGCGGGCGAAGACGGAATGATCCCTTTCGATCTGCCGGCAAAGATTACAGAGGCCCACAGCCGGATCAGGGCCGATATCCGCAGAACTCCGCTCGAATTCTCTCCGGGGTTAAGCGGGTTGATGGGAGCCGAGGTCTATGTGAAATGGGAAAGCGAGCAGCGGACCGGGTCGTTCAAGTTCCGCGGGGCTCTGAATAAAATCCGCTCTTTGTCTCCGCAGGAAAAAGGGAGGGGAGTCGTCTCGGCCTCCACCGGAAACCATGGCCTGGGTGTCAGCCTGGCTGCGGAAATGGAGGGCGTCGCCCTGACTCTCGTCCTGCCTCAGAACGTGTCGGCGGCCAAGAGGCAAAGGCTGGAGAAAGGACGGGCCGAGATCATCACGTTCGGGGAAAGCTGCGAGAAAGCGGAGATCCGGGCGCGCCGGCTGGCCGGGGAAACGGGAAGGACCTATGTCTCTCCTTATAATGACTTGGATATCATCGCCGGACAGGGCACGATCGGGCTGGAGGTTTTGGAGGACCTTCCGGCCTTGGAAGCGGCCATCGTGCCGGTTGGCGGCGGCGGTCTGATCGCCGGCATTGCCGGCTTTCTCAAGGGGGCCGGCCGGGCCATCGAGGTTTACGGCGTTGAGCCCCTGAACTCGGCTGTCATGGCGGCCTCGCTCGCTGCCGGGCACATCGTCGAAATCTCCGAAGAAGAGACAATCGCCGAAGCTGTAGCCGGCGGTCTCGAGCCCGATTGCATCACCTTCCCACTGTGCCGTGAGCTTCTCGACGGCATTATCCTGGTCGAGGAAACGCTAATAAAAGGGAGCATGTCGCTCATCCAGGAGCACCATAACAGAATGGTGGAGGGCGCGGGAGCGCTCTCCTTGGCGGGGCTCATCAAGGACCGGGCCCGGCTGGCCGGGAAAAAAGTGGTTCTGGTGGTGAGCGGAGGCAATATAGCGCCGGCAGTCTTTGAGGAGGCGGTGCGATGAGGAAATGCGTCATCATCGGCTGCGCATTTCTCGTTATCGTGTCCGGGTTTTCCGGTGGCTGCAGGAAGGCTGCGCCGGAGCTTTACACGTTCGGGATTTTTCAGATCACTGACGCCCCGACTCTGAACGAAGCCCGGAAAGGGTTCATCCAGGCCTTGACGGACAAAGGCCTCAGGGATGGAGTCAACGTCCGCCTGATGGTCCGGAATGCCATGGGCGACCTCGGTGAAGCCCGCCGCATCGCGCAGGAGTTTGTTAATCAGAAGACAGATATGATCATCGCCCTGTCCACTCAGTGTCTCCAGGCGGCCATGATGGCCGGCCCGAGGAGGCCGATCATCTTCGCCTCCGTGGCCAACCCGCAGCTTCTCGGAGTCGGAAGGTCTTCTGAAGACCACAGCCGCAACATCACCGGCGTTGCTTCCACCGCTCCCATCAAACAGGCGCTTGCCCTTATCCGCGAAGCGCTGCCCAAAGCCAGAAGGATCGGGACCATTTGGACGCCCGCCGAGCTCAATTCCGAATATTATCTTCGGCTGCTGCGGGAAGGGGCTGGCGAGCTGGGGTTCGAGGTGGTCGCCGTGCCCGTGGCCAACATCAGCGAAGTGCTCCTTTCCGGGCAGATGCTGCTCAACCGGAAGGTCGACCTCATTTTTCCGATCTCCGACAACACCATCAACGCTTCCTTCGAGTCCCTGGGCCGCCTGGCCCGGGACAACTCGCTGCCCCTCTTCGGGGGATCCCCGCTCTTCACGCGCCTGGGAGCGTGCGCCGCTTTGGGCTGGGACTTTTTTGAAATGGGCTACAAAGCCGGTGAGATTGCCTCCCGGGTCAAGGACGGGGAGGCCCCCGGCAGCATTCCCCTCCAGTCAATGAGCCGGGTCCGTCTCCACCTCAATCTCGCAGCGGCCAAGATGCAGGGGGTGGAGTTTCCACCCCAGCTTGTCGGGCGGGCCGACGAGATCATCGGGCAGGAAGGGGCTCCTGTGCAAACGGAGCGGGAGCAGCAAGATTATCTCTGAAACTAAAAAGAAAAAAGGACTTTCCGTCCCATTCCTAAACGCACGGCTCCCCGGAGTGCCGCCCCGGTGAATTCGGAGGCCAGGGCGCAGGCCTCTACCAGCGGTTTGCCCATGACCAGATAGGAGAGCAGGCTCGAGGACAGGAAACAGCCGGTGCCGTGGATATCCCCAGGCACTTTTTTGTGGGGGAAAAGGTAGAATTGCCGGCCGTCATAGAGGACGTCCGTGATCCTTCGGGCAAGGTGTCCTCCCTTGATCAGGCAGGGCGCGGCGATGCGGTCGGCGATCCGATGCGCGACTTCTTTCATATCCTCCGGATTTTTGAGGCGGCGGCCGGAGATCAGGGCCGCTTCGGGGAGGTTCGGGGTCAGGATGGAAATGCGGCCTTTGATCCGGTGAAGATAGGACGGAACGGCCTCCTTTTCCAGGAGCCAGCGGCCCGAGCTCGACCGAAAAACCGGGTCGACGACGATCGGGAGGTCCGGATTCTGAGCCAAGATGTGGCCCAGGGCTGGGATGTTCTGGCGGCAGCCCAGCATGCCCACCTTTATGCCGGCCGGGGATATCTCCCGGACGAGAGTTGAATACTGCTTGAATAAGAACCGGCCGCCGAGGCAGCGAATGTCCGTAACCCCGAGGCTGTTCTGAGCTGTGACAGAGGTCAGTATTCCAGTGCCGGGATAGCCGAAGCGGCGGAAGACTGCGATGTCCAAAAGGACCCCGGCTCCGGACGAGGGGTCATATCCGGTGATCGTGAGAAGCACCTTGTTTTGAGCGGGATGGTCAATTTTTTGGGACATTGTCAGAGAACTAACGAGGCTTTACGGTCGGGCAAAGGTATGTTAGCATACCGACCGGTTCGATGAAAGCCAGGGCTCATGTCTTTGTCTCGGGCCGCGTCCAGGGCGTTTTCTTCCGCGACCACACCAGGCGCTGGGCAACCTCTCTTGGCCTCACGGGCTGGGTGAGGAACCTGCCGGACAGCCGGGTTGAGGTTCTGGCCGAGGGGGAAAAAGAACGGCTGGAAGACCTGGTCGCCCGGCTGAAGCAGGGTCCGCCCATGTCCGAGGTCCGGGGTGTCGAGGTGACGTGGGAAGATTTCCGGGGCGAGTTCGGCGATTTCCGGATCACCTGGTCCTAGTGTCCCGATTTTTTCCGCCCCAGGAACTTTTGCCGGCATTCTTGAGAGCAGAAGTAATACTCCCTGCCGTCCGCCTTCTCCAGGATCGCTTCTGCTCTGGGGAGGTAGGTGTTGCAGGTTTCATCCTTGACCATTATGTCTGAGGACTGGGTTCGGTCTGAGTGTCGGCGGGCTAAACGATGGGGCGATAGCAGGAGCCGCAAAAAGAAGTAGATGACGTAGGCGGCGATGAGATAGAAAATAAGCCGAAAAATACCGAGAATCACCTCTCGAATGTAGCTGAATCAAAGATAGCTGTCAATGCGCAGCCCGCGCAAGATGTAGGAGACACATTCCGCTTGATTCTGAATTCCCATAAAAGTAAGATGGAACGAGCGTTCGGACGAGGAGGAGAGGTAATGGATTTCTTATTCTCTGATGATCAACTGAGCCTCAAGGAGACGATCAGCCATTTTGCCCAGAAGGAGATTCAGCCGCTTATCAAGGAGTCCGATGAGAAAGCCAAGTGGCCCGATGGCTTGACCAAGAAGCTGGCTGAGCTTGGTCTCCTGGGCATCATCATCCCGCCCGAATTCTCGGGCTGCGGGTATTCCAACGTTGATTACGTTATCATCCTAGAGGAATTGTCCAAGGTTGACCCTTCGGTCGGGCTGGTCGTGGCCGCGCATAACTCCCTCTGCTCGAACCACCTCAACCTCTTCGGGACACCGGCCCAGAAAGAAAAGTACCTGACGCGTCTCGCTTCAGGCCAGACCCTCGGCGCCTGGGCGTTGACGGAGTCGGGAGCCGGGTCCGATGCCGCCGCCATGAAGTCGCGGGCGGAGAAAAAGGGCGATCATTGGCTGCTCAACGGGACAAAGCTCTTCATCACCAACGGCTCCCTCGCCGAGGTCTGTGTCGTCATGGCGGTCACCGACCCGTCCAAAGGCCGGAACGGCATATCGGCCTTCATCCTGGAGAAAGGAATGCCGGGCTTCCGTCCCGGAAAAAAAGAGGACAAGCTGGGAATCCGGGCGTCCGACACGTCTGAGCTCATCTTCGAAGATGTCCAGATTCCGGTCGAGAACCTGCTCGGCAAGGAGAATGAGGGCTACCGCGGAGCCATGGCGATCCTCGACGGCGGCCGGGTGAGCATAGCGGGTTTTTCGTTGGGAGTCGCGGCCGGCGCTTTGGAAGCCGCCTTGAAATACGCCAAGGAGCGCGTTCAATTCGGCCAGCCGATCGCCGATTTCCAGGCCATCCAGTGGATGCTGGCGGATGGTTTCACCGAGCTGGATGCGGCCCGGTTGCTGACATATCGCGCCGCCTTCCTTGAGGACCAAGGGAAAAAGATCCCGAAGGAATCGGCCATGGCCAAGCTCTACGCTTCAGAGCTGGCCGTCCGGGCCTCCTCGAACGCCGTCCAGATCCTCGCCGGGTATGGGTTCACCAAAGATTACCCCGTCGAGAAATTCTACCGCGATTCCAAGCTGGGAACGATCGGCGAGGGAACGTCCGAAATCCAGCGCTGGATCATCGCCCAGAAGGTCCTGTCGGAGTACTGAGAGAGTTGATCAAAGAGATCAGGCGAGGGAACGCCCGGGCCATCGCCAAGGCGATCTCGCTCGTCGAGAACGATTC
>Ga0299912_10001603_pt1 | contig 18253 bp, 14 predicted proteins | sample RVTome_2_FD_207667 | JGI IMG/M metagenome (GOLD analysis project Ga0299912, IMG submission 207667) | Soil microbial communities from uranium-contaminated site in the Upper Colorado River Basin, Wyoming, United States - RVT95D214 (version 2) ... | reverse complement strand
ATAAGGTCGGTTCTGATAATAACCATACTGAAAAAGACAAAACCGAATATTCTCATAAAGATAAAAGAGCATCTGTCCAAGATACTCCAGAAAGTTTAAAAGGGGAGCGAATTGCAACAAAACAAGAAAATAATGAAAAGACACCTCTAAAAATAGGCTACAACCGCACGTGCAATTGTAAAGGAAATCGTATAAATTGTATGACGGCAAAGGAATGGCTCAAAAGTCAGTTAGGCGTGTGGCAGTTTTACTACGAGGGCAGAGATATAAGAGATAAAGCGCTCCATCCCGCCACGTTTCCAATCGCTCTTGCCAAAAAGGTGATCGAACTTTTCACTCATCAAGGGGAATTAGTCCTGGATCCTTTCGTCGGAAGCGGAACGACGTTAATTGCTGCTAATGACCTGAATAGGAATTGCGTAGGGTTCGATCTCCAGGCCTCGTACGTTGAGCTTTAAGGGTAAATAAATGGCTATTGAAATGAGCGATGATCAAATCAGGCGACAAGATTTTGTTGATAATGCCATATTCGAGCTTATCCATCAAACAAACCCGACGAAACGACAAATTCCGTGGGATATTGAAATGATTGGCAATATCCGTGATTCACTCGTAAGTGAGCTTCAAAATAAACTTGGAATCAGTGAGTTTGAAATTTATCCTTAACGCCTATGGAAATTAGAGAATCACAGATAGAAGATATTTTAGTAAGCGCTCCTGTTTTAACCAAAAATATTTTGCGTCTTGAGGACGAGCCACGATTTTTATGTCGTCAAATGATAATGCCTTCAGGGCGTCTCGATCTTCTTTATACATATCGCACTGAACTACTCTTGTTGGAATTAAAGGTCGTTCCTTTCAAGAAACAATTTGTTGAGCAACTTTATGCTTATAGAAATGACCTGTTGAAAATGCAGGAGGATGGAGACCTTGTTCAGGGTCGGATATCAACATATTTGCTTGTTACAGAAGAGGGACGAACCCGACAGGAAATCCGTGAGATTGATGATGTAAAGTGTGTTGTTTATGACCCAGCAGAAATCTTAAATTATTTCTATAAGAATATGAAACCAATCGCTTTGTTTACAGAAACAAAGCCGATCGACATTGGAATATGGAACATTCATCTTATTCATGGTCTGATTTATTCGATTGAAGGCGGAATAACCAGCGTCAAAGAGTTGCGAAAACATCTTGGTGGTGCTCCACGAACTCTTTACAACAAAATAAAATTTACATATGAGCTTAGGTTAATAGATTGGTCGCCCAATGAAGATACTGTCTTATTAACCAATCTTGGCAAAGAATATTGTAAGCGTAAAGACCCCGTTCTACCCGTTCGATTAAGCGAAAATCAGGCTGCTCTAATCCGCTCATTTGTTATGACTAATCCGTATCAATCATCTGTTATACTTGGGATTGCTTCCGCTGTAGAAGCCGTTTTCGCACTTGCGAAAAATACATACCCTGTGCCTATGACCCATATGATGGCATACTTTACTTTTCATGCTGGTAAATACTTTGACTGGCAAACTGATAAAGCAAAGTATAACGCAACAAGGATGTATACCAATTATGCAACCGACCTGGGATTGCTCGGAAAAACTAACGATAATATCTATCTTACGCCTGAAGGTATCAGATTTACTGTGCAGATGCAGTTGCATAAGGGATTAAAGCTTGTTGAGGCAATGAAGATTCTTTAATAATTGAGCAACCATTCAGTGACAGGAGCGAAAATGTCTTAGTAATTCGGGAGAAAGAGGCAAATAGGACAAAGAAAGAATAGGGATGGATACTGGTCATTCACTCGCAAGTGAAAAATCTAAGGAGTTATGTGATATACTTTTTTCTAAACTGAAAAAGTTGATTCCTGATTTGCAGAGTAGTCCATGTAAGCGATGGTGCGGGTTCTTCAAGAAAGGTCGATCGAGATTCGCTTTCGTTAACCACAGAAAACGTCTCTCTCGCATTGAGGTTTGGTGTTTGGGCGATCCAGAGGTCTTGCAAAAGAATGCAAGGCTACATGTTGAGGAAAGAAAAGCAACTACTGGAGGATTCGGAATACTTTATCAAGCCAGGTTTTTTGTCGACGCTCCGTCTCAAATTGATGAGGCCGTTCATATTCTCTTTGAGATTTCATACCCTAAGTCATAGACTACGCACGCCAGACAATGCAATGTCGGGGGGATTGGCAACACCTTAGAAGATTTGCTCGGGATCAAAGAGAACAACCTGCCTATACCCAACGCAGCCGAATGGGAACTTAAGTGTCAAAGATTGGAAACAACTTCTCTGACAACTTTATTCCACATGGAACCTTCTCCTCGCGCCATCAGATTTGTCCCCCAGATTCTTTTGCTAAAATACGGCTGGAAACATCAAGAGGCAGGGACCAAGTATGCTGCCAATGAGATGAGTTTCAGACAAACGATAACAGGCACGGTAAGCAGTGATAGAGGTTTTAAGGTCATTGTTGACCGTGAGCAACGAAAGGTACTTATTTCCTTTGATGCCAATGCAGTTGACCCTCGGCATACTAAATGGCTTCGGTCGGTAGAAAAACGCGTTGGTCTCGGTGAATTATCACCACAGCCATATTGGGGATTTGATGATATAGGCCACAAGGCAGGAACAAAGTTGCTGAATTGTTTCTATATCCAGGCTCGAACTAAACGAGAGAAGGGAAAAGAATTTTTCTCCTACGAAAAAATCCTTATGCTTAGTAAATTCAGTATAGATGGATTTATCAATGCGATTGAAAAAGGCTATGTTTACATCGATTTTGATGCGAGGACTGGACATAATCACGGGACAAAATTAAGGCTGAGGCAAGATAAATTTCCGGAACTTTATGAAAAAGTAATCGCCTTTTAAGGTAGTTTCCTGATTAATTTTAGCCAAGGTCGTACTGTACTTTATAACCTGACTGTTCCACTGGTCAAAAATAATGTGGATATGTGTGTATTTAACCTTCTTCCTGATGAACTTGACACCACCGGATATAAGACACCAGAGTCTTATATCGCCTTGGGCGAACTCAAAGGTGGCATAGACCCAGCTGGCGCAGACGAACATTGGAAGACCGCCCGAACGGCACTGGATCGCATACGGGCCTCGTTCTCCAAAATCGGCTACTCACCTCACACCTTCTTTGTTGGTGCGGCAGTTGAGAAGAAGATGGCAGATGAGATTTGGGATCAACTGGAAAGCGGTGCTTTGAGTAATGCCGCAAATCTGAATAAGGATGATCAGATTGCCTCAATATCGGGATGGCTATGCAGCCTTTAGCAAACCAAAGACGTTCTTGAATACCAACTGGACGGGCTGAGGCGGCGAAACCGCCTCAACAACATATACTGCGTGATACTTTCGCACAGTAAAAACCTGCGGTGAAACCGCGGGTAGGAAGACCCCACGTGAGGGTTCCCGCAAAGCGGGGTCCCAAACGTGGGGCTAAATATTTAGCCCCCAATTTCACTGGGGTTTTTTTCTTGCCCAAAAAGGTTTTGATAGTATTTGTATCAGCCAGGCTCATTTGGTATCTTATCGGGAAAGCAGGGAAAGCCTTCTTAAGCAGACGCTGTTAGAGGGAATGCCAATGTTCACAATCATTATGATAATCGCGGTTGTGGGTTTGGCGGTTGCGTGGGCAGTGTATGGATACTATGAATACAAGGCCCGGCAGGAAGAAAAAAAGCAGCCAAAGCAAGTCTCGGAACGGCTGCAGAAAACGCGAAGCGAAGTCGTTGATTGGGCAAAAAAATTGGCACAGTTCCAGCCGCCTGTACCCAAGAAACCAACCGAACAAGACAAATCCGAACCGGAAAAACAATGAAATCGTCGTGCGTAATGCGTGAAGCGTATTGCGAAAAAGAAAAAACGCACGACGCAATACGCAATACAAAGCCAAACGAGGACGAAAATGCCTGATAAATTTATGTCGGAAGATTTCCTATTGCACAATAAAACCGCTCGGATTCTTTACCACGAACACGCCGAGAAGATGGCAATCTATGATTACCACTGTCACCTGCCGGCTAAACAAATAGCTGACGACCACCGCTTTGACAACCTTACCCAGGCATGGCTTTACGGCGACCACTATAAATGGCGGGCGATGCGAACAAACGGCGTGCCGGAAAAGTATATCACCGGCGATGCAGGCGATTACCAGAAGTTTGAAAAATGGGCCCAGACCGTCCCTTACTGTCTGCGTAATCCGCTTTATCACTGGACACACTTAGAGCTAAAGAGATACTTCGGCATAAAAGATAAACTGCTGGGCCCGGATACCGCCAAAGAAATCTACAAGGCGTGCAGCGAAATGCTCAGAACGCCAGACTTTAGCGTCCGCAATCTGCTTCGCAAAATGAATGTTAGGCTAATCTGTACCACTGAGGACCCGCTCGATAGTCTGGAGCATCATAAAAAGATCAGGCAGGACGGTTTCCAGATAAAGGTGCACACGGCCTGGCGTCCGGATAAGGCGATGGCAGTCGAAGATATTGCCGCGTTGAACAAGTGGATTGATGCACTGGAAAAAGCCTGCGATATGCAAATCCAAGATTGCGGCTCTTATCTTGAAGCCCTGAGAGAACGCCACGATTATTTTCACGAGAATGGCTGCTGGCTGTCTGATCATGGCTTGGAGACCGCATACGCCGAAGATTACACTGAGAAAGAAATCGAAAGAATCTTCGGCAAAATAAGGGCGGCAAAGGAACTTGACGCTGCTGAGCGTCTCAAATTCAAATCAGCTATGATGATTGAATTTGCCCAGATGGACTACGAGGCCGGCTGGGTTCAGCAGCTTCATCTTGGCGCCCTGAGGAATAATAACACGCGGCTATTTGAGGCTCTTGGTCCGGATATAGGATGCGATTCGATCGGTGATTTCGAGATAGCCAGGCCGCTTTCAAGATTCCTCGACCGGCTGGACTCCAAGAGCAAATTGCCCAAGACTATTCTTTACAATCTGAATCCACGGGATAACGCGCTCTTTGCCACTATGGTGGGCAATTTCCAGGATGGCTCTGTGCCTGGCAAAATGCAGTATGGTTCAGCCTGGTGGTTCCTCGACCAAAAAGATGGGATTGAAGAGCAGATTAAGGTGCTTTCGGATATGGGCCTACTTAGCCGGTTCATAGGTATGCTGACGGATTCGCGTAGTTTTCTTTCGTACCCGAGGCACGAATATTTCCGCCGGATACTCTGCAATATGCTCGGCAGCGATGTCGAAGCCGGACTCTTGCCCAACGATTTCGACCTGTTGGGCAAGATGGTTGAAGATATCTGCTTCAAAAACGCCAAGAACTATTTCCCGATGGAGCTGGGTGATTGACAATTGACTATTGACAATTAGCCACCGCCAGTGCACAAATAGTAAATAGTCAATAGCAGATAGTCAATCTGATTGGGTCGGTGCCCGAGTGGTCAAAGGGGATGGGCTGTAAACCCATTGGCGTAAGCCTACGTTGGTTCGACTCCAACCCGGCCCATTACTAAGAGCAACCTGTGATGCCAATTACAGTGCAGATGCACCCTCTCTTGGCTATTGAGTGGAAAGCTGAGATGCTAACACAGTTGCGATGGTGTGACCCCAAAAATTGTACAGTGTGAATTAGAGAGTATCCGGTAAGATAGGTTGTTTTTATGAAAGGGTACTCTCAAGACAAAGATTGCACACAGCAGAGCAGATCGTCAGCAAGTAGAGGTGGGTGCCCAATTGGCCAGCGGCAGCAAGCGCAGGTCTTTCTCAACCGATGGTTTGAATATTACTTTATAGAACGCCATTTCTCTTCAATCGACGCTTCATCACTTCAAGGCTAATCGGTCGTTCGGCCTTGCGCTCTGCGACCACCGCAAGGTCGTGCAGGTCTTCCATCAACTCATGATATCGCTTCAGTGAAAGAATGACACCGGTCTTCCTGCCGTTTGTGTCAACCACAAATTGCTCTTGAGCAGCCATTGTCTTCATACCCCTTCTGAACGCCTACAATTCTGCCGGTATTATATCACAACCATATCTGCGCGCCTATCCTTAATCTCAATTCTGTCGACGCCAGGTGCGATGCGTCAAGCGGCCTGATCCCGCGTGCTTGGTTTCTGCACCTAACGGGAAACCCGGCCGACATCACGGTGCTGCACGTGCACCTTAAGAAAAGTCTTTAGTGCTAACTAATGAGTTATGGGTCTGTTATGTAGAAAAGACCCTATTGTCATTTCGACCGAAGTCCCGACGAATCGGGACACAGCAGAGATCGAAGCTCCGCTTGCGGCGGACCTGCCCTCGGCTCGAACGATGTAGATCACCTCCCAATGTAACTAACCCGCCATAGTACATTTTTCGGGGGTCATGCCATCCGCAGGAAGGTGGCCAGGTGGAACCACTGGTTAGGCCAAAGAATAGATCTGTCAGAAAGTCACATCACTTAGTGCTATTCGGATACGAACAATTACCATATTCTTTGAAAGTCTCGCATTCCTAACCGAAATATCGCGCTGCGTCGTGTTCCCGAATGAGCGTATATTGTTTTCGATTTTTTTGATTGCTGAGGATGCTTCTTCTGCGGTTGAAAAGTTAGCTATAAATACTTCCTCAGCATACTTTTTGTTAATCTTCATCGTCGATTCGCCGTAGGAGATAGCAGGTAATGACCAAACGTATGAATGCTCATTACCTACGGCAACTGTCATTGAGAATCCATCAGGCAACTGCTCCCATATAGATTTGATCTTCTCATTGTCATATGTGATAGGGCCTGTGTAACTACCAGAAAAAGCCCTGACAATTTCATCAACTGTTTCAAGATCTCCTGATATCAGTTTATCTGCTATCAGAGCGTAAGACATCTTGCCCAATGCCTTCGCCAACGGAACTCTTGTCGTGAATACTTCAATGTTTGCCAGGTTCCTTATGTCGAAATTGGTTTTGTCTACATCGTTTTTCAAGCGTCGAATCACTTCATCCGAAAGCTGGATAATTACTGCATTACTTTTTAACCTTCTCGTGCTTACCTCAACTACTGAGTGAGCTTGGAGTACATCCTCAAGTCGACCTCCGATCCGACCTAAGACTTCGGCCATATCTGACCGTTGCCAATCCTGGGTACTTGGAACTGCATAAGGTCGCAGGTCTTCGTCTGAAAACATGATGCTAGCATTGCTGAATTCGAAGCTATCCGCGGAAGGCAATATTTTCAGGAATTCGAGCGCTGCGATCTTCGAATTGGAGTCAGGTGCTCGCTTCTCATTGTCCCGACTGCATCCTATCACCAAAAGACTAGAGATTATGAAAGATGCTATTGTAATAGTTCTTCTCGCCAATTTTTATCCTCCTTTTGACCGATGTCAAACTTCCTATTGTTAATGCGCTACTCGCTACACTCTGCCTAACTATGTATTATCTGGTTTCCGTATAAAACCCCTTGGTCGAATTACTGTCAGAATGATACCACGCCCCCGTTGGTGAATCAACAGTTTTGAGTGCTGAGTTTTGAGTTAAGGCGACCCGTTTTCCGTATCCAGACTTAGGCAGGGCTATACGCTGGACGCAAAACACTATACGCTGTACGCTATACTCATGACTGCTCTATCTGAAAACATTTACAACCGCTCACTCAGCAAAGACCAGTCCAAGTTTAAGCTCTGGCGGTCGGCAGGGCTGCTGCTAACCTACAAGTGCAACTGTGCGTGCGAATTCTGCTATTACAACTGCTCGCCGGATAGGGGCGGGCTGATGCCCATCGATACCGCGCTGGACGCATGGAAATCGCTTAAGAAACTTGCCGGTGACGCTGCCAAGGTGCACTTGACGGGCGGTGAACCATTTCTCTATTGGGAACATCTGTGCCGAATCCTCCGGGAGGCACAAAAGGCGAACCTCGGCGCGGTTGATATGGTAGAGACCAACGGCTTTTGGGCCACCAGCGAAGAGTTAATCAGGCAGCGGCTCCAGATCCTCAAAGAGCTTGGAGCAAAGCATCTGAAGATCAGTACCGACCCGTTCCATCAGGAATACGTCGAGGCAGAGCATGTTCGGCTGTTGGCAAGAATAGCGACTGAAATACTCGGCCCAGAGCGAGTGTTGGTACGTTGGCAAAAGTACCTCGCTGCGCCCGTTTCTATGAAGTCACTGCCAACAGCACAGCGTGAGCAGACATACGTGTCGGCCGTGCGGGATTACCCCTGCCGGTTTACCGGTCGGGCCGGCGGCAGATTGGCGGACCTGGTTGCCGCAACGCCAATTGAGCAAATCGCTTCGATGAATTGCAGGGCGGAATTTCTTGGCGCTAAGGGCGTTCACATCGACCCCTTCGGCAATGTCTTTAGCGGGACTTGCAGCGGTATCATCATCGGCAGTGTGAGCCAAACTCCTCTGGAGCAGATTTGGCAACAGTTCCATCCGGCAAACAACGAAGTCCTTAACACTTTATTCACGCTTGGCCCATCTGGTCTGCTTAGTCTGGCAGAGAAGCTCGGTTACAGAAAAGCCCCTCTCTACGCAAGCAAATGCCATCTGTGTACAAGCATCCGGCAGCTCTTTTTTGAAAAGGGCCTTCACAGTTCGATTCTTGGCCCGGTGGACTGTTACACGTGAGCCCGCCAACCCAGAGGATAGATGCGCCTTTACGATAGATCATCGCAGGTTGCCCACCAACCGTGGCCCGAAAGAAAATTCTAAAAGTTTTATTTTTTTCTTGACAGCTTGTACAAGTGTACGATATTTTGGTTGTACGTTTGTAAAATACACTTGTAAAAGGAGATTGCTATGACGCAGAAAAAATTGCCGGCTTTAAGCCCTTCTGAGACAGAAATCTTAAGATTAGTCTGGCAGCTCGATAGTGCTACCGTGCAGGAGGTCTGCAACAGTTTGCCTGCCAGGCGAACGATCGCATACGCAACCGTTCAAACGCTCTTGCGTCGGCTGGAAAAGAAAAGCTACTTGAAACACACCATCCGAGGCAAGGCCTACGTCTTTTTTCCGACCGCTAAAAGGGAAGCGGTTATAAAAAGATCGGTGGGTGATTTCTTAGATCGGCTATTCGGCGGCGATCCCATTCCACTTATGCAATACCTGGCTGAGCACGGCAATATCGACGCCGACGATATCGAAAGACTCAAAAAGTTGACCGAAAAAGCTGACAAGTAGTCTTTGGCGGAGCGATAAAAATGGGAGAGCACCTGAACCAAATCACAAATTATCTGCTGACTCAAAGCTGGCAGATAGCTGTCCTGGCAGTAGTAATAGCAGCTATAAGTCTGGCGCTGAAAAATCGAAGTGCACACATTCGCTACCTGCTCTGGCTGATTGTCTTAGCTAAATGTCTCGCGCCGCCTTTGGTGACAATACCATTGGCAATTCTGCCACAAGAAAGCCTGGTTCAACCATTTCCAATATTACCAGCCGAACTGCCACCAGCGACCATCGAGAGAGTCAATACGGCTATAACAGAACGTCCTATACCTATTTCAGCTCCGGTTGTGAAAGAAAAAGCAGTAAGACTCACAGTCCACCAATGGCTCGGATTATGCTGGATTGGTGGAATGACCATATTTGTCCTGGTTGCTCTGGTAAAGGCCTTGCAGACCGTTTGCTGGCTACGCCGTGAGAGAAAACCACTCCAAGCGGAATTGCAGACCACGATTGAGAGATTGTTCTGCGATTTCGGGACCTTGCCCAGGCTTTGGCTGATTGAAGGCATAGGGCAGCCGTTTGTGTGGGGCCTTTTGCGCGGCAGCATTTATCTGCCGGCTGATTTTGTCAAGATTGATAACGCCGAGTGCCGCCGAGGAATCTTAGGCCACGAGTTGTGTCACGTCCTGCGTTTTGATGCTGCGGTGAATCTTCTGCAGGTAATCGTCCAAGCCGTTTTCTGGTTCCATCCATTTGTCTGGTGGGCGAACAAGAGAACCCGCGCTGAGCGAGAGAAATGCTGCGATGAAATGGCTATCGCTCGTCTGGGGGCTAAGGTTAGAGATTATAGTATTGCAATTGTGAACATATTAGTTGAGGAGCACGAATCGACCCGGCCTGTTCCATCGTTGGCCGTAGCCGGACCAGTAAAAAATATCGAGGAAAGGATAAAAACCATGTTAAGGCCAGGAAAAAAATTCTACAAACGCCCAAGCTTAGTAGCAGCAATTACTTTCTTATTTATAGCATTGCTTACCGTCCCAACGGGGCTGGTGCTAACTTCCCACGCAGCTGGAAAAAAGGATGGAACAGTAGTAGCTTACGATGATTTCGATGGCAAACTGAACCTCAACTGGAACATACTCCATGTCGATCCCACGCACTGGTCGTTGTCCAAAAAACCAGGCACACTTACCATCACTACTCAGGACGGGACCTTCCACAGAGGCCGCACCGATTACAAGAATCTATTTTTGATAGACTGTCCAACCGCGTGGGGACAGGATTTTCAGGTTACCACATGTATCTTATCCTTCAACCCGGTGGCAGAATGGAATGAGGCGGGCCTCATTTGCTGGAACGACGAAGACAACAATCTGAAACTTGATTATGAGTGGCACACCCTTGGAGGAAACCCCGAGACACCGCCCCAACGCATTTTTACCGTGGCGGCGGAAACGCAAGACAGTGGAGGAGTACTCTTTCGCACCACGTCCTTTCGTGCCGACCAGCAATTGGAGAAGGTCTGGCTGCGCGTGACCAAACGCGGGAATAAGTATACATTTCAGACGAGCACCGATGGCAAGTCCTTCGTTCCGTTGGAATCAGAATCAGTTATTCTGCGTTATGGGACACCCTTTCTTTTTCCTGAGGGCGAACCAAATCTGACGTGGGGCGATGGAACTGTAAGACGGGTTGGCTTTTTCGCGAACAATGGCTCACGCGATGGGGCACCAGAAATCGACGCATCATTTGATTTCTTTGAGGTTAAAGCTCTTCATCCGAGTCTGCCGGAACCGATTGAACCCACTAAGTCACTTTTTCGAGCAGCGGCTGAGGGCGATGTCGCACAAGTCAAATTGCATATCTCAAAGGGTTCGGATATCAACGAAAAGACCACGACCGGAGATACAGCTTTGCACTATGCCGCCCGGCACGATCATAAAGACGTGGTGGACTTGCTGACTGCCAATCGGGCGGATATAAATGCCAAAAACAAGAACGCCGATACGCCTGCCCATATCGCCTTGTGGGAAGGCAGCAAGGAGGCGCTTGATCTTCTGATTGCAAAAGGGGCGAAGATCTCCTGCATACAATTCTCTGCTTACCAGGGAGACCTGGCCGCAGTAAAGAGTTTTGTCGAACAGGGCGTCTCCGTCAACGTGAAAGATACAAAGGATTTCATCCCACTACACCACGCTGTTGTTGGCGGGCATAGAAACGTGGTGGAATTCCTTATCGCCAAAGGAGCCGATGTCGACGCCAAGGACAGATATGGCTGGACACCTTTGGCTATTGCAACCTGGGAAGGTCACACGGCTCTTGCGGAAATCCTTATCAAGGCGGGAGCCCAGGTCAACTCAAGGTACGCGTGGGGCGAGACACCGCTTATTTGGGCGGCCCAGAAGGGGCACGCGTCTGTGATCGAGCTGCTTCTTACAAAGGGTGCTGACATCAACGCGCGGAGTCTTAATGGCTGGACGGGTTTGCACTATGCGGCCAGCGCCGGGCACGCAAACGTGGTCGAGTTGCTTATCTCGAAAGGTGCCGACATCAGTGCGTCGGACTTTCATCAGGGACTTACACTTTTACACTATGCGGCCAGAGGCGGCCATGTGGACGTTGCGAAGGTGCTCATTTCCAAGGGTGTCGACGTGAACGCGAAAGACAATTATGGGCGAAGTCCTCTGGACTTGGCGAAACAACAGCGACAAAAGGAGATGGTGGAGCTTTTGCGCAAGCACGGGGCGAAGGAGTAACGAGGGACGAAAGACGACGGATGACGGAAGACAGATGACGGACGGCGGATGACAGAGGACAGATGACAGAAGACGGACGGCGGATGACAGATGAAAGACATATTAGGATATCGGGGAACCAGGGCATCAGGAAGTGGGTATCAGGACATCAGGCGATCAGGACAATGAAATATCACGTCGCTTCTCTCCCTGATAACCTGATTCTCTGGTAACCTGCACCCTGATCCCCTGATGTCCTGATTTCCTGTCTTGGTACGCTATTTGCGAGACAAGAAGGTCATGCAGTCTCCGCGGCCTTTATCGCTTCTGCGAGTTTTAGTGTGCCTTCGTAGAGGCTTCGGCCGATTATGACGGCAGCGGCGCCTAATTCGGCTAATTTCTTGATGTCTTCTATTGTGCTTACCCCGCCTGAAGCGATAACAGGCAGGTCGACCGCCTCAATGAGTGCTTTTGTTCTTTCAAGGTTTGGTCCTGCCATCATTCCGTCTTTGGTGATGTCGGTGTAAATTATCGCAGCTATCGGCAGTTTTGCTGCCCTTTGTGCAAATTTGACCAGTACCTCTGGACTATCCTCTGTCCAGCCGTGCGTGGCGACTTTTGAGCCGCGAGCGTCGAGGCCAAGCACAATTCTGCCGCTGAATTTCTTGGCCATCCGGCTGAACCGTGCGAAGTCACTCACCGCTTTGGTGCCGATGATTGCCCGTTCAACGCCCATTTCAAATAACTGCTTTATGGCCGTCTCGTCACGCAGACCGCCGCCCACCTCGATTTGCGATTTGCGATTTGCGATTTGCGATTTGCCGAGGGCTGCGATAGCCGATATAGCATCCGTATTGACCGGCTTACCAAGCCTGGCACCATCCAGATCGACAATATGCAGCCACTGGGCCCCTTGCGAGAGAAATTCTTTGGCCTGCTTGAGAGGGTCGTCCTGGTAGGTTATCTGATGCTGATATTGTCCCTGTATCAGTCTGACGCACTTACCGTTGATCAGGTCGATTGCCGGTATGATGTACATACTGGCGAAATCTTAGCAGATGTCTGCTGCCTTTTGAATGTTTTTTTGTTGCTTATTTCGGTTGAATCTGCTACCTATGATGGTTTCTGACTGGGACAGCACAGTATGCCGGACGAGCAGAAAACCGAAACAGAGCTGCTACGAGAATTGGGCGTTTTGCGCCGCCGGGTTTCGGAGCTTGAACAGCAAGTGGCCGATCTTAGGCTGGCTGAACAAGAGACCGCGAATCTGGCCAAGTTGCCCACCGAAGACCCCAACCCTGTCCTGAGAATATCAAAAGATTGCACAATTCTCTACGCCAACGATGCCAGTTCTATTGTGTTGCAGACCTGGCAGCGCCAGGTAGGTCAGCCTCTGCCGGAGCCGTGCTGCCAGCAGGCAAAAGAAGCTGTAAGCCGGGGCAAGGTATCCACATTCGAGTTCAGTTGCGTAGATGGGCGAATATTTCTGGTAACACTGGCACCGGTGGCGCAAGAAGGTTATCTGAACGCTTATGGCGTGGACATCACCGAGCGCAAGCAAAAGGAAGATGAGCTCAGACAATATCAATTTATGATAGAGTCTGCATACGATGCTATTTTCTTTAAGGACCGCAGCAGCAGATATATTGTTGCTAATAAGAAAACTTTGGAAGCGTTTGGATTAAGCGCTGAGCAGGTTATAGGCAAGAACGACTATGAAATAATGCCAGACAAAAAGCAGGCCAAGAAAAATATTGAAGACGACAACCTTGTTTTCAGGACAAGAAAGCCAACTGAAATCACCAAGCGTATGACCGGTGCAGATGGAAAGGAGCGCTGGTTTCAAGCTATAAAGGTTCCACAGTCTGATGATAAAGGAAGCATCATCGGGCTCATTGGCATCGCCCGCGATATCACCGAGCAGAGGATTACGGAGGATGTATCGCGCGAGAGCGAAAGAAAGTTCCGTCTCTTTGTAGAAAATCTAAATGGGATAGCGGTGCGGGGAGACCTTGAAGGCAAACCTGAGTTTCTCCTGGGCAAGCTGGAAGAGATTACCGGTTATACATGGGAGGACTTTTCTAAAAAGGGCCTGAAGTGGTTTGACGTTATGCAGCCGGATGACCGCGAAAGGTTTATAGAACAAGGCTTGAGACAGGTTCGTTTGGGTAAGCCCGTTATTCAAGAATATCGCATCGTTCGAAAAGACGGCGGTATTCGCTGGGTCAGTCAAAGTATCTCCCCTGAAATCAAAGAAGATGCGGCCAAGCCGCTCTCGGGAGCGCCCTTTGGCGGTGTGAAATTTGTCGAAGGCGTGATAACCGACATCACTGATCGCAAAAAGGCTGAAGCGGCCCTGAAAGAAAGCGAGGCTAAGTATAGAGACCTCGTCGAGGAGATGACCGACGTAATATATACCGTTGATGCAGAGGGAATCGTGACCTCAGTAAGCAAAGCTGAGAAGGCTGTGTTTGGGCGAGATCCAGCAGAAGTCGTCGGCAGGCATTTTACCGGCGCTGTCCAGCCGGAATGTAGAGCCGATGTAATGGCAGCGTTTGAGCGGGTGCTTGGCGGTGAAAGTATCACTATGGAAACGGCTGCCCTCGATAAGGATGGAAAGCTGCTCTATATTGAGCTCAGTTCGATCCCCATAATAAAAGATGGTGTAGTCGTGGGAGCTCGCGGGATAATTAGAGATACTACCACGCGCAACAAGGCTGAAGAACAACTGAGAGAGACTCGCCAGAGGCTGGAATATATTCTGGCAACAACGCCAGCAACAACTTACACCTGTAAAGCAGGCGGTACTTGGCCAGCTACGTTTATAAGCGAAAATATCAAGAAACAATTTGGCTATGAACCGCGCCAGTTTGTTGAAGATCCAAATTTCTGGTCCGCGCATATCCATCCGGATGACAGGGAGCGTGTGATTGCTGAATTGTCTGCTCTATTTGAGAATGATTTCTACATCCACGAATACCGATTTCTGCATAAAGACGGACACTACCGCTGGGTGCATGATGAAGTGAGGTTGATTCGTGACCAGAAAGCTGAACCGCTTGAGTGCATAGGATACTGGACAGATGTGACCGATCGCAAAAACGCTGAGTACGAATTACGGGAAAGTCACAAGAAATATCGCGAGCTTGTGGACAACATTACTGACGGCGTCTACCAAACCGACACACAAGGAAACTTTACCTACGTAAACAAAATTATCGAAGAAAGAGCGGGAATCCCGGCTGAGAAATTTGTTGGCCTTAACTTCAGAGACGTTGTCATCCCTGAATATCACCAGATCGTCAACGCGAATCTTGCCAGGTTTTTGGCGGGAGAACAAGTACCACCATTTGAGGTGGAGTATCGAACCGCAGCAGGACAAACAATCACCGTCGAAACAAATGTCCGCCCGATATACGCTGGAGATACTATCACCGGCATTCAAGGAATAACCCGCGATATCACTGAACGCAAAAAGGCAGAAAAGAAACTAAAAGAGAGCGAGGCCACCCTCAGGTCAATCATCGACTCAGTAACCGAATCGGTGCTGCTGATTGAACCAGATGGAACTGTGCGGGCTACTAACAGAGTGAATGCGGAAAGACTGGGCACAACTATTGACGGGCTGATTGGTAAATGTGCCTACGATTTCATTCCACCGGACCTGGCCGCGTCAAGAAAGCTGCACATAGAAAAGGTTGTCCGCACCGGTGAGCCTGTCATATTCGACGATATCCGCGCGACGCGACATATACTGAATTCACTCCATCCTATCAAGGACTCCACCGGGAAAGTAACAAAGCTGGCTATTTTTGCCTTCGACATCACCGAACACAAAAAACTGGAGCAGGCGCTGCGAGAATCTGAACTTCGCTACCGTACTCTTTTTGAAAGCAGCCCGGTAGGGCTTGGCCTGGGTACCACGGATGGTAAAATTCTGGATAGCAATAGCGCCATGGTTAGAATGACCGGCTACTCGGATACCGAGATAAGGCAGGTGAATCTCAAAGATACTTACGTGAATCCTCAGGAGCGTGCAAGGCTCCTAAAAGAGCTGCAAACGAATGGTTCGGTACGTGATTTCCAGGTGCAGTTAAAACGAAAAGACGGCACGACGTACTGGGCAAACATGAACGTAATCCCATTTCCCTTCGCCGGAGAGAACGCCATTTTGGCTGCGCAAGTGGACATCACCGAATGCAAGCAGGCAGAGGAGGCACTTCGGCAAAACGAGACTAAGTACAGGACACTTGTTGAGAATCTTCCTCAGAGGGTATTCCTCAAAGATAAAGACTCAGTTTACATATCCTGCAATGAAAACTACGCCCGGGATTTGAGAATAAAAGCAGACCAGATCGTTGGAAAAACAGATTACGACTTCTACCCCAAGGAACTGGCCGAGAAATACAGGGTAGACGACAGACGAATTGTTGAATCAGGCCAGATAACAGACATCGAAGAGAAATACATTCTGGAGGGCCAAGAGTTTATTGTCCATACGGTCAAAACACCGGTCGCAGATGAACAGGGCAACGTTATCGCAATACTGGGCATTTTCTGGGATATCACTGAGTCCAGGCGGCGAGAAAGAGAGCTTAATCTATACCGCGAGAAAATGGGCCAGGCGGAGCGGCTGGCCTCACTGGGCACTTTAAGTGCTACTGTGGCCCACGAGCTGACCCAGCCGATGACCACCATTCGCCTGTCAATTGAGAATTCCTTGGCGCAGTTGGAAGCAACCTCATGTCCGGCTGACATCTTGGAAGAACTCAAGGATGGTCTTGAGGGGGTTTCGGATGCGGTCTCAGTCGTCGACAGGATTCGCAATTTTGCACGCCAGTCCTCAGAGAAAGCTATCACCGAGGTAAATCTTAGAGAAGTCGCCGAGAGGATTGTGCGGCTGCTGGACAGAAATGCTCAGCAGGCTAACATTTCGGTGCAGCTAAAAGACCTGGAGAAGCTGCCGCCGATATACGCTCGCGAGAAGGACATGGAGCAGTTGTTTTTTGCGCTGGCCGACAACGCCATCCACGCCGCTGACGGCAAGAGGAAACGCCAACTGACTATAAGCGGCGCTGTGGAAGATGAGCGCATCGAATTGCGGTTTGCCGACAACTGCGGCGGTATTGCGCCCGAAAATGTGGATAAGATTTTTGAGCCGTTCTTCACCACCAGGCCCGCCGGCGAAGGAACCGGCCTGGGACTTTGTATTGTCCAGCATATCGTATTCAGAGCCGGCGGCAAAGTCTGGGTCCAAAACAAGCCGGGCAAAGGCGCGACCTTCTTCGTCACCTTGCCTATCGGTAAAACCTACCAGAGCTTAGGGCGATAGCAATGGCGGACTATACCAGACAGCGTATCTTCTTTGTGGACGATGAGGTTACCGTACGCAGGGTAGTCAGCAGAACACTTGAGCGGTTAGGGGCCAAAGTCAGTTGCTTCGCCCGTGCACGCTATTGCCTGGAGCGGTTACGTTCCAAAAGATGTGATTTACTTATAACGGATGTGAAAATGCCCGGCATGACCGGCATAGAACTCTTAACTGAGGCAAAACGCGTCGCTCCCTGGCTGCCGGTTCTTGTAATAACCGGCTACGGCGATGTGCCCATGGCGGTGCGAGCCCTAAAGGCGGGCGCCTTGGATTTCATCGAAAAACCTCTGGACCGCAAGAGATTCCTCTCGGTTGTGGAGGCTGCATTGCAAAGAAGTGCGCCGATCGATCGGCTGCTGGGCAAAGCGCTTACCAGGATGGAGATAGCCATGTTGTGTCTGCTCCTCGAAGGCAAAAGCAACCGTGAAATAGCCCAGTTGCTCCACCGGTCGATCAGAACTATTGAATCACACCGAAGCCGGACTATGCGTAAGCTGGGCGTTACAAATGTAGTCGATTTGGTCAGACGAGCTGCTGCCCTCGGGCTGACCGAACTGCCCACTCCACAGACACTAAAAACTCAAAGGTAAAAAACAAAAACTGCCGAACTTCACACCTTTACGCCTTGAGTTTTTGCCTTTTCAGTCCCTCATTCAGCCGCTAATTCCCACAAAAAAATTTTTGCAAAATTACGTAGTTTCCACAATTGTCAAGACCTGTGCATTTTTAGTATTCTATTATGTGCGGAGGGAGTTTTTAGCGTTATTTGGCAGGCATAGGGAGCAGCCGACTCACACCTTCTTCCTCCTGAAGAGGGAGGGCCCGGCAGGCGCTATTCGGGTCTGCCGGGCCCACACATTTTTGAGCGCACCTATTGTGGAAACTACGTAATTTTGGGGCAAAAGCCTGTTTTTTTGATTTTTTTGCTCAATCTTCTTGAACTTGCGCCGATACTGAATTTGGAATGCAGAAATAACAAAGAAGCGAGGCCCAAAATGCTGAAAG
>Ga0299912_10001602_pt1 | contig 18254 bp, 12 predicted proteins | sample RVTome_2_FD_207667 | JGI IMG/M metagenome (GOLD analysis project Ga0299912, IMG submission 207667) | Soil microbial communities from uranium-contaminated site in the Upper Colorado River Basin, Wyoming, United States - RVT95D214 (version 2) ... | reverse complement strand
GTTGACTGCCAAAAAATCCGCTGGGCTTACCTTATAGAGTCGGTGCCAATGCAATCCTGTAGTGCAAAAATCAAAACGGGATATTCTTCTTCCAAGAAATGGCTTTTATCGCATAAGTCCTATTCTTAACTTTACTTAGAGTATTTCTTGAAAATTAAGAGTTGCAAATTGTTTTTCTTCACTTATAATATGGTTTCATCTTATATTTTCGAAAGGGTCAATAAATGAAGCACGATGTAGCTGATTTGTCGCTTGCACCGGAAGGCAAGAAGCGGATTTTATGGTCGGATAACGATATGCCTGTTCTGTCAGCGATACGCAAGAGGTTTGCAAAGAGCAAGCCATTAAAGGGCAAAAACGTTTCTGCGTGTCTGCATATAACTGCCGAAACAGCCAATTTAGCAAGGACGCTCAAAGCTGGCGGAGCAAATGTGGTTCTCTGCGCATCCAATCCGCTCAGCACGCAGGACGACGTGGCTGCTTCATTAGTGAAGGATTTTAAGATACCGGTCTTTGCTATCTGCGGCGAAAACCGCAGCACTTATTACAAGCACATCAACGCAGCAATCGACCATAAGCCGGTTATGACATTCGATGACGGTGCTGACCTGGTGAACGAATTGCATACTCGCAGAAAGAAAGAAGCCCATCGAATTATTGCGAGTATGGAAGAGACTACCACCGGCGTTATTCGTCTGCGGGCAATGGCGAATGCCGGCAAGTTAAAGTTTCCGGTTATTGCGGTAAATGACGCTGACACCAAGCACTTATTCGACAACCGCTACGGCACAGGCCAGTCAACGGTTGACGGTATTATTCGAGCGACGGGTTTTCTGATGGCCGGCAAAAAGATTGTTGTGGCAGGGTATGGCTGGTGCGGTCGCGGCTTTGCTATGCGAGCAAGAGGAATGGGTGCAATCGTAGTTATTACGGAAGTTGACGCAATCAAGGCCCTTGAAGCAGCTATGGACGGCTTTGAGGTTATGCCAATGGCACAGGCGGCAAAGGTCGGTGAACTATTCGTAACGCTTACGGGTAATAAAAACGTTATAAGGGCTGAGCACTTCCGAGTGATGAAAGATAGAGCCGTTGTGGCTAACAGCGGACATTTCAATGTTGAGATAGATATACCGGCCCTGAAAAAAATGAGCAAAAAAGTAAACCGTAAAGTTCGTAACCATGTTGATGAATATATCCTGAAGAATAATAAGCGTATATATCTTCTGTGTGAGGGGCGATTAATTAATCTTGCAGCAGCTGAGGGTCATCCTGCATGCGTGATGGATATGAGCTTTTCAACTCAGGCGTTAGAGGCAGAATACGTGATGAAGAACGAAGGTAAACTTGCCGTTGCAGTCCACGATGTCCCGATTGATATAGAGCAAAAAGTCAGTTCGCTCAAACTCAAATCGATGTCGATTGAGATAGACCAGCTAACAGACGAACAGGTTGCTTATCTTACCAGCAGCGGCGAAGGAACATAGTATAAGCTATACCTGGGCGTAGAGCACAAGGATGTATGAGCACAAGAGCATAAAACTTGTGCCTTTTGTTTTTATGACTATGGATAATAAAGAGACGGAAAAGACGCCAATAGTGGCCACAAAGTCTTTTATGGCTGTTGGACCTACGCTGCACTATAGCCATGAAAATGTTCAGAGGTGCTGGCTCCTTGCCATAGCGGCCTTTGCCTTAAGCTGCCTTTTCTGGTCGAAGATAGTCAACGGCGCATTCTGGACGTTTGACTTTGAATTGGCAATGACGCCTTCATTTTGGCTTTTGGGACAATCCATTACGACGGGGGTGAGTATATTTGAATATCCATGGCAGATACTTGTTGTAGGACTGCTTATGGGCATTCTGGCGGTTGTGCCGGTATTGATGTCACAGCTTATGAGCTTTAGCTATAGTCTGCCTTTTATAGTGGGGGTGTTTTTTTTAGCCAATCTGCCGGGCTTTGCGATATGTCTCTTGATAAGTTGTTTTGCAGCAGCGTGTCGTCCACTTCGTTTTCGTTCGCGTTTTATTGCAGTAGCATTATGTACAACGCCGCAACTTATTTACTGGGGATTTCTTGGTAGTGCAAGGGGAGTAGAGCCGATTAAATGGGGATTTTCTTTTGCACCGTGGGTTTGTGCTTGGCTTGTCGGCCTGGGTGTAGCCGGAATCGTTCTTGGCATTGGCCACTATACGCGTTATCGGCCCGGTTTGGTCTGGATTGTTACCACAGTTTTTCTTGTGTTGGCTGTCGTGACTTTTGAGATGAGAATCGGTTTTGACGAATTAGATTATCAGCTATACGTGGCCAAGAATAATCCGGAAGAAGCAAGTGAATTTCAAGAACACAGTATAAGAGAAGCACTCGACGAAATGATTACAAACCCTTCCGTCAGAGTTAAAAGATATCTTGAAAGCTCCTTTTACCCTACCGAACCGATACTTCTTTGCGCAAAATTGAAAGAAATAATCGAAAATGAGATGGCGCGAGGTCGTTGGCCGTGGTGGTTTACAGTCCCACCGGAACTGAATTATCAGTTGAAAAAACAATGGCTGATTCAGCAGTATGATTTGTTTATAAGCAAGCGTCCTCAAAGTCCACGTATGCCTATAGCGCTTTACTACAAAGCGCTTCTGAGCGAGTTGAGCCCGGATATTCAGGTTTTTAGGCAAAAAGAAATATTGCGTTTCTATAGTGACTATCCGTATGAAAAATCGCAAGACATCTGGTCTATGCTGTACACGGAGTTTGGTGAGAGCCCTGAATCGCTCGAGGCACGATGGCGAATTGCAAAACGCTGGGCCGGTCAAGGTGAATTTGAGCTGGCTGACAAGCTCCTTACCGAAGCGCAGAATATGTTAAATAAGTGTTTGAAAAATGCGAAGAAAGAGCACATGCAAAATGACGGTTTCTTTAGACTTTTTCGTCCACCGGCTGATTCGGCAATGACGATGTTTAAGCTGACCGATTTGCATAGAAGAGTAAATCAGTTGTGTAGTCTCATAGGTCCGGAAAATCAAACCGATAAGAGGGAAACGAAGGAGCGTTTGGCGAGATTTGTTATGTTAAATCCAATGGCCACAGACTATGCTTGGCATCTTGACGAATTGCTGGAGCAAACAAACGACAGTGACCCGCTTCGTGACAATGTTTTATTGGCGCAGGCGAAACTTATTGCTGATGAGCAATTGCGGGCTGAAAAATTAGCCCAGTTACACAAAAAATTCCAGGACACCGATGGGGGAATGGAGGCATTATACGAGTTAGCCCGCTTGAAGATTAGTCTATATCAGAGCGAGTCAAATTCGGAACGCAAGAAAAAGGATTTAGCTGATGCCAGAGCACTTTTGACCAGCTTTATCAGTTTATATCCGGACAGCTTTTGCGCCGAACAGGTCAAAGAGAATCTAAGTAACCTGCCAGGTGTTGAGTAGATGTGAATATTATTTGCTTGCCACCTTACCCGGCTGGATTGGCAGTAGATATTGAGGAATCAAGTGATGAATGGGAGATTTGCCACGGAGGGCTAATCTACATTTTTCGGCTATGCAGCCGGGGATAAGCATCTCTGGGAGGATTAAAATTGACATTAAGGGTAAATTTTGCTAATATAGTTAGTAATGAGCTTTTTCACTTTTTAGGAGGTGTTATCCTGCATAAAGTGAATTTGGTTGGTGGTGAATAGATGACAAAGCTTGATAAAACCTTATCTTCCAATGGAGGTAATCGAAGAATTCTGCTGGTAGGCGACATTAGCAGGGCCTTTCTTGACACCAACTCAGCCATCAAACACTATGAAGTATGCAACACTATATCTGACGCGCTCAAAGCTGCTTTGAGGAATAGTTTTGCAGCAGTTGGAGTGGTGATGTCCGGAACGTCTAAATTGAAGTCTGCTTTAAAGAGCTTAAGAAAAAATTGCGATGCTAAGATTATTTTACTGGCACAGATGTACGAAGAGCCGATAGCAATTCGGCTGATTGGTTCCACTTTCAACGGTTCAAGTCTTGCAGATGATTATCTGATTTGTCCAATCGAGGCAAATAGATTATACGAATCCATTATATCCTCCCAGGGACACCTTGAAGCAGAAACTATTTCACCTGTTACTTTCGATGCAACAATAGAAAAGAGAATTAGGATTCTTGAAAAATTAGCAACGGAGGATGATTTGACAGGTTTGAAGAATAGAAGATATATATGGGAGTTTTCCAGGCAGATTATCGAACGAGCCGAAGAAAGCAATGGGCGGGTGACATTGCTTGTTTTCGATATTGATAATTTTAAACATTACAATGATGTTTATGGTCATTATGCGGGAGATGATGTCTTAAAGCAGGCTGCTGTTCTGATGCGGCGTTGCTGCCGTGGTCACGATGTTGTCGGCAGAGTAGGTGGTGATGAGTTTGTAGTCGTTTTCTGGGACAGCGTTAAACAAAAACCGGGGGGCAAAGAATCCGAGAGACGTTTAGCGACAACGGACCATCCTAAGGAAGCAATATTTATAGCAAAGCGATTCATAAGGGAATTTGAAAAAGCAGAACTACCTTTATTAGGCCCGGAAGGTAAAGGAATTTTGACCATAAGCGGTGGTTTGGCAAGCTACCCGCGCGACGGTTCGACGATACAAGAGCTTTTCAAACAAGCGGATAAGGCATTGTTGGAAGCAAAACGCAGCGGCAAAAACAGAATCTATCTCGTTGGTAAACCCCAAAACAATATCGCTGATATTGAATAATCTCATATCGCATAAATCACTCCTGACCGGCTATAAGTTATATCCCCAAGCAGCGTGGTTGATGGGTTACAGAAACGGCAATTTTTATCTTTCGTGCGCTTTTGGGGAAAATGGCCTGAGGCAATTTCGAGAGAAAAGAGCCAGGTTTGATTCTTGACGATTAGTCAAATAATTATGATAATATTGGTTTTTAGAAATTTTGACGCGAATATAGTATGGTATCGTGTAAAACTGCATCCGGGAATTTAAAAACAAATTGTATTAGCGCACATTTTTTAATGTAAACAGAGATGACAAAACAAGTGAAAAAGAGATTATCCAGGATTACCGATATTTTAGCAAGGTATCCTGCAGGCAGGGGGAATTTGATACCTATCTTGCAGGATATCCAGGGAGAGTTTGGATACCTTTCTGAAGAGACGGTGGAAGAACTTGAACGGTTGATGGGTATATCTGCCAACGAGATATACGGTGTGGTCACATTTTATACTCAGTTTCGTTTCAGACCGCCAGGCCGGCACCGCATCCAAAGCTGCCAGGGGACAGCGTGTCACGTGCGTGGGGGACTACAGATACTCAAGGAATTTGAGAAGCGTCTGGGAATTACTGCTGGCCGGACAACTGCAGACGGCAAGTTTGACCTGGAGAGGGTGGCCTGTCTGGGCTGCTGTGCGCTGGCGCCGGTTGCTGCGGTGGATGGCGAAGTGCACGCTGCTATTACCGCAAAAAAAGTCTCATATATACTTTCCCAATATGGGGGTGAGAAGGGCCGAAAGAAAAAATGACTTCATTGCAGCAAGATTTCTCCAAAGCTCAGGATCGTTGGCGCGGGCTCGAAGACAGTAAAGTTCCTGTTTTCTTTGTTGGTGCGGCAACGTGTGGGCGTGCTGCCGGTGCCGCAGAAGTATTGGAGCATCTGCGCAGGCGAATCAAGACCAAAAAGCTAAACATTATCGTGGTTGAAGTGGGTTGTCTTGGTCCATGTTCTTTTGAGCCGTTAGTGATTGTGCACAAGCCTGGTGCGCCGCGAATCTGTTATGGGAATGTCGGGCCAGAGGAGGTAATCCGTATTCTGGAGAATTATGTTTTAGGTGATGACCCTTGTGCTGAAATGGCTCTTGGGAAAATGACGCCGGGGCGGTTGCCCGGCATCCGTGATTTCAATGAGCATCCGATGATGCGTCGGCAGGTGCGGAACATTCTGCGTAACTGCGGACTTATAGACCCTGAAAACGTGTATCACTACCTTGCCCATGATGGTTACCGCGGGTTTCTACGAGCGCTGGAGATAGGGCCTGATAAAACTCTTGAACAGGTCAGAGCATCAGGGCTTCGCGGACGCGGCGGAGCCGGTTTTCCTACCTGGCGCAAATGGCAGACCTGTCGGACTATTCCAAGCGAAACGAAATATTTGATTTGCAATGCGGATGAAGGTGACCCCGGCGCATTTATGAACCGTTCGCTAATCGAAGGCGACCCGCACTCGGTGCTGGAAGGTATGTTGATTGCAGCATTTACATTAGGGGCGTCGGAAGGTTACATCTACTGCAGGGCGGAATATCCGCTGGCTTTACATCGATTGGAGGTTGCCATCGGCCAGATGCGCAAACTTGGTCTTCTTGGTAAGAACATTCATGGTTCCGGCTTTTCTTTCGAGCTGACGGTAAAGAAAGGTGCAGGGGCGTTTGTGTGCGGCGAAGAGACAGCTTTAATTGCCTCGATTGAGGGCCGACGGGGAATGCCACAGCCCAGGCCGCCGTTTCCTGCAGTCAGTGGTCTGTTGGGTAAGCCAACAGTTATTCAGAATGTAGAGACGCTCGGTAACCTGCCGCTGATTCTTCGCAATGGTGCTGAGTGGTTCACACAATACGGCAGTAAGACCAGCAAAGGCACGAAAACCTTCGCGCTGGCGGGCAAAATCAAACGGACCGGCCTGATTGAGGTGCCGTTGGGTATTACGCTCAGGGATATAGTTTACGATATCGGTGGGGGTATCGTCGGTGATAAAGCGCTTAAGGCGGTGCAGACCGGCGGGCCTTCCGGTGGGTGCATTCCGGCAGAGAAAATAGACCTTGCTGTTGACTACGAGTCACTCACAAAAGCCGGCAGCATTATGGGCTCGGGGGGGATGATAGTGCTCGATGAAGATAACTGTATGGTTGATATTGCAAGATACTTTCTTTCATTTACACAGGAAGAATCCTGCGGCAAATGTGCTCCCTGCCGGGTCGGAACGCGTGCGATGTTAAGTATTCTGGAACGCATTACTGCCGGTGAAGGCGAGATGGCAGACCTTGATAAACTCGAAAAAATCGCGCGGACCGTCAAAGACGGTTCGCTGTGCGGCCTGGGACAAACCGCACCGAACCCGGTGTTAACAACGTTACGATACTTTAGAAAAGAGTATGAAGAACATATTAAAAAAGGTCAGTGCTCAGCGTTTGTCTGCAGCAGGATGATTAGCTATCACATTGACCAAAAACGATGCTCGGGCTGTGGTGCGTGCGCACGGGTTTGCCCTGTTAATGCAATCAGCGGCGAGAAGAAAAAACCGCACGTTATTAACCAGAACGTGTGTATCCAATGTGGCGTATGCCTGAGCACATGTCCTGACATTTATGCCGCGGTCTATCGGCGCAGCGGTGAACTGACTAAGTACGAAAAACGTAGAAAAAAGAAGGAGAAGACTGATTAAATAGAGGAACTGTTTAAAGTGAAGCTGACCATAGATGATAGAACGGTAACTGCTAAGAAAGGCGAAACGGTTTTGCAATGCGCCCTGCGGAATAATATCGCAATTCCGCATCTTTGCACGCATTCGAGTTTATCACCTTTCGGTGCATGTCGGCTGTGTGTGGTCGAAATTAAAGGTATGCGCGGATATCCGACTTCTTGCACGACACCGGTGGCTGAAGCAATGGTAGTGCGAACCAATACCAAAGCTGTGCAGGAATTACGCAGAAATATCCTCGCTCTTATTATGCTCGAGCATCCCAGCGCATGCCTGGTATGCAGCAGGCGGCAGCTATGCGAACAGTATCGGCCGGAAGCAGAAAAAGTCGGACGCACCACTGGGTGCCATACCTGCAACAACAAGGATGTCTGTGAAGTGCGGTTGCTGGCGGAAGACCTTGGGCTTGTGGAACTGCCGGCTGAACCGTCTTATCAGCAGCGACCGGTCGAGCGGTCAGAGCCGTTTATAGACCGTGACCTTAACCTCTGCATCCTGTGCGGGCGCTGTGTGCGAATTTGTAAACGCCAGCACGGCAAAGCTGTCATCGACTTCGTCGGGCGCAGCACAAAGACGCACATAGGCCAGGCATTCGAGCGTTCGCTAACCGAGGCCGGCTGCACTTTCTGCGGCTCCTGTGTTGATGTGTGTCCGACCGGCTGCCTGGCTGACAGGTATTCAAAATGGTATGGTAAGCCCGATACGGTAACAGATACAACATGTATCTTCTGCGGTGCCTCCTGTGCTTTGGCGCTCGGGACCAAAAGCGGCAAACTGATTACTGCAAAAGCGATAAATGAAGATGTCCCTGTTTGTATGTTGGGCAGGTTTGCTATCCCTGAATTTCTCAACGGTATGGACCGTCTGCGCACGCCTTATGTGCGTGTTGGCAACGTTTTACGCGAGACGGAATGGAAAGATGCTATCGAATCTACTGCTAAAAAACTAAAGAAATTTATTGGGCAGGGTTTTGCAATGGTTTGCGACACCACCAGCACCCTTGAGGACCTGTATATCTTTGAGAAATTTGCAAAGGATGTAATGAAATCTAAAAACTACATTGAGATTGAGCCCGATGCAAGAGGTGTTTCGCGCTGTTTGCTGCCGGCAGGTACGAACGCGGCACTACTTACAGGCAATTTCGTTGATTCATCGCAGTTGAAGAAACTCAAGTTAATGATTGTGCAGGACTGCTACCCGAGTGCTGCAAGCAAAGATACCGATATTGTGCTGCCCGCAGCGGTGTTCGCTGAAGTTGATGGGACCATTCTTGATAGTTCCGGTCAAAAGCGGCCTATGCGCAAGGCGTGTGAGCCGCCGGGACAGGCAAAACCAGAATGGTGGATTATTTGTAAGCTCGCCCAGGCAATGGGGGCCAGAGGTTTTTCATACAGCTCAGCTGCTGCAATCAGGAAAAAGATGGGAATATCACGTGCTAAATTGCTGGTTGAGCGGGCTGAAGCTCCTGAGGCAGCCAGGAATTCAAAGCTAAGACGAACATACTTCCGCGGCCATCGAATCGATGAAAAAGTCTGCGGGCTGAGAGATTTGCCTGTGGATGAGGTAGGTGTCGCAGGTGGAGAAACGACTGAGACTAAAGGGAGATTTCAAATTCTGGAGAAACGCGAGATTGCACCTAATATACACGAGCTGGTAATAGATGCGCCTGACGTGGCGAAAAAGGCAAAGCCAGGCCAGTTTGTCATTGTGATGGTCGATGAAAAATCGGAACGCGTGCCCTATACGTTGTGCGACTGGGATGTTGAAAAGGGCACCATTACGCTGGTTGTGCTTGAAAAAGGTCAATCCAGCCGAAAGCTCGTTCTGTTAGATGCGGGCGATAAACTGGCGCACGTGGTCGGGCCGCTGGGCGTTCCGTTGGAGATTAAGCGTTACGGAACAGTTGTGCTGGCGGCAGGATGTTATGGAATTGGGGCGATTTTACCTATTGCCAGAGCGATGAAGGAAGCAGGCAATCGGCTGACAGCAATTATAGAGGCACGCAGCTTTTACCTGCATTACTACAAGGAGAAGCTGGAGGGTATTTGCGACGAGCTGATTCAGACAGCGATTGACGGGTCGATGAATATCAAGGGACATTCCGTTGATGTAATCGCACAAAAACTAAAAGCCGGCGAGAAGATTGACTGTGTCATTGCGATTGGATGTCCATTTATGATGATGCTGACAGGGCAGGAAACAAAGCCCTATGGTGTCCAAACATTGGCGGCACTAAATCCAATTATGCTGGATGGAACCGGTATGTGCGGTGCGTGTCGTGTGACCGTTGGTGACCAGACGAAGTTTGCCTGTGTTGATGGGCCGTTTTTTGATGCGCATCTAATCGACTGGGATGAGCTTCGTGACCGCCGTGCCGCATATAGTGCCGAAGAGATTCACTCGCTGGGTCGAACCGAGCCGGTGACGTTGCACAACAGTGGTAAACATAAATGTATGGCTCATATTGAACAGAAGTAAAAAAGCAAATGGCTAAAGAAAAGATTCCAAGACAAGTAATGCCGGAGCAGGCCCCCGAAGACCGGGCCAGAAACTTCGAGGAGGTTCCTTACGGCTACACGGAAGAGTTGGCCATTCTGGAAGCGAGCCGTTGTTTGAAATGCAAAAAGCCGCGGTGTGTGGAAGGATGTCCCGTTAAAGTTGACATACCGGCTTTTATTGCTCTTGTCGAGCAGGGTAAGTTCATCGAGGCAGCTTTGAAGGTCAAAGAACAAAATGCGCTGCCGGCAGTTTGTGGGCGTGTCTGTCCTCAGGAGGAGCAGTGCGAGAAATTGTGTGTGCTGGGTGTTAAGGATGAGCCGGTGGCCATCGGCCGGCTGGAACGCTTTGCTGCTGATTACGAGCGTAATAGCGGTCATATCAAAATACCAAAGATTCCAGCCAGGACAGGTAAGCGAGCGGCTGTTGTAGGTGCCGGCCCTGCCGGGCTTACGGTTGCAGGCGATTTGATTCGGCTCGGGCACGAGGTTACCGTCTTCGAGGCGCTGCAGGAGTCAGGCGGTGTTCTGACTTATGGGATTCCTGAGTTTCGTCTGCCCAAAGCGGTCGTTCAAGCGGAGGTTGGTTACCTTAAAAAGCTTGGAGTTAAGTTTGTGATGGACTTCGTGGTCGGACGAAACAGCACAATCAGAGAGCTGCTGAATGAAGACGGTTTCGATGCGGTATTCATCGGCAGCGGTGCGGGTCTGCCGTCATTTATGGGAATTCCGGGTGAGAACTTGGTCGGGGTTTACTCAGCCAATGAATACCTGACCCGTTCCAACCTGATGAAGGCGTATTTGTTTCCGAAATATGACACTCCCCCCATAAAGCGTGAGCGTGTTGCAGTTATAGGTGGGGGTAACGTGGCTATGGATTCTGCGCGAACGGCGCTTCGGCTGGGGGCAGATGTAACGATTGTTTATCGCCGGGCGCGTGAGCAGATGCCCGCCCGCATCGAGGAAATCCACCACGCCGAAGAGGAAGGGGTCAGGATGAAGCTGCTTAACAGTCCGGTTCGTATCATTGGTGACGAGTGTCACCGTGTCGTGGCAATGGAGTGCATAAAGATGAAGCTCGGTGAACCGGATGAGTCGGGCCGGAGAAGGCCTGTTCCCATCGAAGGTTCGCAGTTTACTATGGAGCTTGACACGGTCATCGTGGCCATCGGCAATAAGCCCAATCCGCTCATACCGCAAACTATGCCGGAGCTGAAAACAACCAAATGGGGCACAATTGTTGTCGATGAGAATACTATGCAGACATCGGTTCCAGGCGTTTATGCCGGCGGTGACATTGTATCCGGGGCTGCAACCGTAATTTTGGCAATGGGCCAGGGCCGAATCGCCGCCGCTGCAATAAACGAATATCTCACACGGAATAAAAAAATCGGAGACAAAGGGGGATAATAATTTTTATATTACCTGATTGCTGCATATTTCCTTCTGTTTTTGAGATGCTCTAATCTGATTTGACAATTAACATATTTTTGGTATTATGCTCGCTTTCGTGATTTTTGGCAATCTTATAGGTGAGTCTAATTAGCTAATTGCAAGTATCGAGTACTAGTTTGTCATTCTGAGGCGAAGCCGAAGAATCTCAATTATTCTAAGGCCAGATGTTTCGCTTCGCTCAACATGACAAAGCTGGGCCACGAGTATGGAAATTAAGCCGTTCAAAGCATACAGATTTGACCGCAAAGTTGTTGGCGACGTGGGTAGCTGCATTAGCCCTCCGTATGATGTTATCAGCGATGAAGAACAGCAGCAGCTCTATGAAAAGAGCGATTATAACATCGTGCGGATAATTAAAGGGAAAACTACCAAAGCATATCACGGGCTTCCAGCCCGTGATACCACGGCCAGGATGGCCGTGGTACCACAGGACAATCAATACACAAGGGCTGCTGAGTATTTCAAAAGCTGGATAGAACAAGGCATCTTGAAACAGGATTCAGCAGAAGCTGTCTATGCTTACGTCCAGAATTTTGAATTAGCTGGCAAGTATTTTCAGCGTAACAGCTTTATCGCTTTAGCCAAACTCGAAGAATTCGGCAAAGCAGTAAGACCCCACGAACGCACCCTTGATAAGCCAAGAATCGACCGGCTCAATCTTAAAAGAGCAACTATGGCTGACTTGGAGCTGGTTTTTATGCTCTACGAAGATAAAAATAAAATCGCTGATACGATTATTGAAAAGGCAGCCGGCCAAAAACCACTAATTGATTTTGTTGATGAACAGGATGTTAGACATCGCCTCTTTGCTATAGCGTCCAAAAAAGATATAGAGCAAATCGCAAGAATAATGAAGGATGAAAGCTGTATTATCGCCGACGGTCATCATCGCTATGAAACCGGCTTGATTTACTCTAAAGAAAGTACCAATCCTGCAGCCAGATACCAGATGATGGCTTTTAGCAATTTCTGTCAGGAAGGGCTGGTCATTTTAGCTACCCACCGTCTTGTCGGCAATCTGGAAAACTTTAATATTAAAAAGTTAATTGACAGCCTCAAAGAGAATTTCGAGATTATGCGATACCCTTTTGATTCAGACCGTTCCAGGAGCGGAGCGAGGCAAAAAATGCTCGCTCAGATGAAGGTCGAGCACAATAGCGATAAGAATGCCTTCGGAATTTATGGCGGAAACAACACTTTTTATGTAGCTGTCTTAAAGGACAAACGGGCATTATATTCCGACAGTGCGAATACCAGCTGTGCCTGTAAATCGCTTGATGTTACCGTATTGCATAAACTGATTTTGGAAAAACTTCTGGGTATCGACGAGAAAAAACTTGCAAGCGGCGGTAACATCGAGTATATAAAAGATACTGATGATGCGATTGACGAATCAATTGCCAAGGTTGACAAGGAGCAAAAACAGGCAGCTTTCTTTTTGAACCCCGTAAAAATGCAGCAGTTAAAGATAGTTACAGAAGCCGGAGAAAGGATGCCGCAAAAGTCAACCTACTTTTATCCGAAATTGTATTCGGGCTTGACCATTAACAAATTGTAACGCGATGTCTCATTGTCATTCTGAGTCCGCCGAAGGCGGACGAAGAATCTCGTTGCTTTAGGCCGGAGAAGAGACCCTTCGCGGATTTTATCCTGAGCGAAGCGAATGGGCTCACGGTGACATAAGAGTTTGGCTTGGTTATTAACAAATTGTACCTTTTTATTGGAGATTATGTATGGTAGATTGGAAGAATCCGCCAAGATTGTTCATTCCTGGACCGGTAAAGGTCAACGACGATGTTTTGCAGCAGCTTGCACGCCCGACACTGGGACATCGGGGCAAAGAGTATTCTCAGCTTCAGACCCAGACTGTTGATATGCTCAAAAAAATTCTCTTCACCAATCAACACGTGTTTCTATTTACGTCCTCGGGTTCCGGTGGCTGGGAATCAGCTATCCGCAACTGCGTGGGCCTTGATGAGACGGTTCTGTGCACCTGTTGTGGTGCGTTCAGCGAAAAGTGGGCTGATGTGGCCAGAAGCTGTGGCAGGGGTGTCGATGAGTTAAAAGTCGAGTGGGGAGAACCAACTTTACCTGAGATGATTGATGAGAAGCTCGCAACGGGTAAATACTCTGCGGTAACACTTATGTATAACGAGACAAGCACCGGCCTGATGAATCCGGTTTATGAAATTAGTGAGATGATGAAGGAAAAATATCCCGATGTTCTTGTCTTTGTGGATGCGGTAAGTGCGATGGTGGGTCTTCCTTTGCATTTCGATGAGCTTGGCTGGGATGTTGCGTTCACTTCGGTGCAGAAAGCCTTTGCGATTCCACCTGGACTGGCTGTAGTGGCGGTCAGCAATCGGGCCTTGGAAAAGAGCAAAAGTGTTCCCGGACGGGGCTATTACTTCGACTTTCAAAGCTTTGCAAAATCCGCGGAGAAAAATCAGACGCCTACTACGCCGGCTATCCCGCATATTATGGCGTTGCATTACCAGTGCGAAAAGCTGCTCAAAGAGAGTATGGAAAACGTCTGGAAAAGGCACAAAAAGATGGGTGAGTTTGTAAGAAGCTGGGCGAAGAAAAAATTTGAGCTGTTTTGCGAAGAAAAGTATGCCTCAAATACATTGACAACGATAAAAAATACACATAACATTAACGTTGCTGAAGTAATCAACGCGATACAACAAAAATATAATACCGTTTTTGGAAACGGCTACGGCAAGCTCAAAGAAGTGACCTTCAGAATCGCTCATATGGGCAATATTACCCTCGGCGAACTGAAGGAGCTTCTCGGCTGGATAGACGACGAAATCGGCTAAAGACAGCTTTTCACCAAGCTTGTTTTACTTCTTTGCTCACAGTCTGTTTCTGTTTGATGATACAATAATTTCTGCTGCGACAGGGGGAAAAGCTGGCTAACATTCCGATAGAGCTGCAATAAGACCTCAATACAATCAAATTTTACAAAAAATTTACTTACACATGTCAACCGATTGGATACGATAAAGGTCTATATATAGTAGAGAAATAAGTTGCATAAATGGATAGTTCTGACAAAATTTTAATTAACGCCCATCTTCAGGGCGACCCGATGGCGTTCGCTGAGCTCGTCCGCCGATACGGAGATAGTGTGCTGGGGTATTTGATGAGAATGAGTGGGAGTCGTGAACAGGCAGAGGATTTTTTTCAGGAGACCTTCAAGCGTGTCCATGAAAAGGCACATACACTTCGCGGAAATAGTTTTAAGCCCTGGCTGTTCACGATTGCGACGCGTGTGGCAATAGACGGTTTGCGCAAGCGATTACAGTTCGTATCACTAAATCAGAGACTGGATTGTGCAGAAGGTCATTGTGAGCAATTAAGTGCGGTTGCAGTAGCAGATAGTTCATTTGAACCATCCCAGCAGGCGTTAAGAGCTGAACAGAAAGAGCAGGTTCGGCTGGCTCTTGAGTCGCTGCCCGAGAAGCAACGAGCGACACTTGTTCTGGCCTATTTCCAGCAGCTAAGTTACAGAGAGGTCGCACAGGTTCTGGGCTGTTCAATTGGGACAGTTAAAACACAAATGTTCAGGGCGATTAAGACCCTGTCGCAAAGATTACCTGATGTTTCGGAAGAAATAAAATGAAAGGGCATCTTACAGAACGGGAGCTTATCGAATACCAGTTCAAGCTGGCCTCCGATATCCGGATGGAAGAAATCGCCGGGCATCTGGAAAGCTGCGCTCAGTGCCGTGGGCATTTAGAGCGGCTAAAAAGGAAATTTTCAGCCCTGGATTTACTGCGTGAAGAAGCGAAAGTATCTGAGGATTTGATTTCGCAGGTTGTAGAGCAGGCCGGGCAGCCGGCGCAGCCAAAGGTTGTTTCGATTTGGAGACCAAGATGGATTGGTGCTGTAGCGGCTGTTCTCGTGTTGGGACTGATGTTAGTAGTTGCTCATTTAACTGGGGACAGAAGGGAACACGGAATTCCAGAAGAGCCGCGTGCACTAATAGAAAAAAAGCCGGCTGAGAAAATGCTCGTTGCTCGAGCGAAAGAAGAAAAAGCTGAAGCCGAGGCTGAATTTGAGCAGCCGCCTTTTGCCCCTGCAAGTGCGATTGAGTTGGTTACGCTGCCGAGGCGGGATAAGGTGCAGCTTACGATTTATAATTCTGCTGATTTAACATTAGTTCGTGAACGGCGAAACCTGACCCTGAAAAAGGGCTGGAACTGGCTGCAATTTATGTGGGCAAATACATTGATTGACCCTACTTCGCTCAGTTTGGAGCCATTGGAGAAGGCCGACAAGATTGATATTCAGCAGCTGGTGTTCCCTGCGAGATTGCGGGAGCTTGGCCGATGGCTCATCCGCTCGGAAGTTAGCGGACAGGTGCCGTTTGAGATAACGTATTTTACCAGCGGCCTTAACTGGCGGGCTTTTTATATGGGGACTCTTTCTCAAGACGAGAAAAAAATGCATCTGCAGGGTTATGTGCGGGTCGGCAATAATAGCGGCGAAGATTACGAAAATGCGCAGACCCGGCTGATTGTCGGCAAAGTGCACCTGCTTGACCAGATAGCCGAATTAGCAAGACGCCAGTATCCCTACGGTGCGCCAATAATCCACGGCTATCAACTTAGCGGCTATGCTGGTGAATTGGGTGAATTGAATAGAGACGAACTATCAGATAGCTTGTCGTCAATGAGGGTATTGTTTGAGGACAAAAAACTTGCCCGCAAGGAAATAAAAAAAGAAGGCCTGAGTGAGTATTTTCTTTACACGATTGAAGGAACAGAAACTATACCCGATAAGTGGGGCAAGCGCCTGCTTTCTTTTGAAGCTGAAGATGTTAATGTAACGAGTCTATATAAATATGACGAAGAGCGCTATGGCAATCAGACCATAAGGTTCGTTTCGTTCGCAAACGATAAGAAACACAACCTCGGTGAAACGCCGATTCCAAATGGCGATGTGAAGATATACAGCCAGGCCGATGCTACTCTGCGAAGTAGTTCGCTACGTAGCACGAGCGAGCAGGGGTATCTATCTTATATTGGCGGGACAGGTATAAAATATATTCCCGTAAATGAAGAAGTTGAATTAAATCTTGGCCCTGCCCGCTTGGTTAAAGTTGAGCACACACCGATGAATTTCAAAACGGATAACTACGTATTTGATAACAAAGGTAATATTTCCGGCTGGGATGAAATCCGAACCTTGCAGATAGAGATTACCAACACTCGCACCCTGCCGATAGAGATTGAAATTACTCGCGGCTTTGGCACCGCACACTGGACGCTGCAAGCCGATATACCTTATGAAAAGCACGATGTCACACATGTTCGATTTAAGCTGAATCTCGAGCCGAGAAGTAAGCGAACATTTGAATATACAGTAACGACCTATCACGGCGTGCGCGAAGAAACGCTAATAAAAAATAAAGAGCAAGAGAAAAAGTAAATTTGAAAGGAAAGTGAATTATGAAAGGCAAAAGAAACAAAATTTTGACGATTGTGCTGTTGATTGTTTGCAGCTCAATCTCTCAGGCGAGGATAAAATTAGTCGCTCTGCCTGAGCGGGCGGCGACGGTTATTCGCCTCGATAATCCATTGGCAACGCTGATTGAAGAAGAGCGTGTGCTGACGCTGCAGAAGGGCCGAAACTCGGTTGACTTTTCGTGGAAGGGAGTCAGCATCGATGCCGATTCGATTCGTCTAATGCCCCTCGACCATAATGACAAGGTGACACTTCTAAGTGTCAGTTACCCGCCGGATGAAGCTGCGCTTGTCTGGGATATCAGCAGCGACAGTGACTACGCTGAGACGGTGCGAATCAGCTATTTATTGAGCAATATCGACCGGTTAATTACATACAAGGCGGTAGCTGACAAGCCGGAAACTTACGTGGATTTGAAAAGTTACCTTGTGCTGCGGAACTTTTCAGGCGAGGATTTCGACCGGGCTAAGGTGCTTCTGGATTACGGCGAGGCATTTGAGCAGGGCATCGACCACGAAGAAACAAAGCAGCTATTATTCTTGAAGGCGGACAAGGTGCCGATTACGAAGGTCTGGAAGTTCGATGCGGCGATACAGCCGTGGGACCCTGAGAAGCTCGAAAATCAGAACGTCGGTATCCCCGTGAGCTATCGAATTGTAAATGAGGCCAAAAGCGGTCTGGGTGGATTTGCCCTGTGGGGCGGAAAAGCACGGCTATTCCAGGATGACGGACACGGCAGCACCATCTTTTTGGGTGAGGATGTAACGGACCTTGTGCCGGTCGGCGAGAAAACCGAGCTTTATATAGGTGACAGCAGAGATATTGTCGTAACACAGAGGAAGATGACCGATAACAGAATCAATTTGCGAAAAAATAACAAAGAACAGCTCATCCTCTACGATACTGATGAGGTAATCACCGCCAGGATTGAGAATTTCAAAAATGGTCCCGCTGTTCTTACGGTTATTGAGCACATCCCAGGCCAGTGGGATATGGAAAAGTGTACTCTGGACAAGAAAGAATTAAAACTCGGTGTTGATTATAAGAAAAAAGATGCAAATACTCTTGAGTTTGAGATTGAGCTACCTGCTCGCACTGAGGCTGGTCCTGCCGTCAAAGAGCTAACGATGCACTATCACTGCCGCAACGTCAGAGAAGGCAGATGACAGCTGTGAACCACGTGGGCGGCGTGGCGTATGCCACGCCGTGTGCCAGTTCACAGTCATAAACCCAACGTGGTTTATGAAAAACAGAATTTAAGGAGCTGAAAAATGAAACGCATAATATTGGTGACACTTATAATCGTTGCAATGACCGGCGTCAGCCGGGCCAAGGTTGATTTGGTTACGCTGCCTTCGCGCG
>Ga0299912_10001601_pt1 | contig 18254 bp, 12 predicted proteins | sample RVTome_2_FD_207667 | JGI IMG/M metagenome (GOLD analysis project Ga0299912, IMG submission 207667) | Soil microbial communities from uranium-contaminated site in the Upper Colorado River Basin, Wyoming, United States - RVT95D214 (version 2) ... | reverse complement strand
GGAGTTCCAGCACTTGTCGTCGTTAAACCTCTTGAATGTGTCCCGGAGGATCGCAAAAACGGCCAGGCTCATCCGTCCATCCTAAAGAAGGAGGGCCTTCCTTATTTGTAGTTCCCCCATTGGATCATCAGGATGATGATGGTGACGAGGAGAGCATAGATGACCAGCGTCTCGATCAGGACCAGGCCGAAGATCATGATGAAGCGGATGGTCGGGGCGGAGCCCGGGTTGCGGGAGATACCCTCGCAGGCGCTGGAGATGGCCTTGGCCTGGCAGAACGCCCCGGCCGCGGCGGCCAGGGTGATGACCGCTCCGCCGACGATGAGGGAGAGCTTGTAGAGGGGGGCTTTGTCGGCAGTTGCGCCCGCTTCCTGGGCGAGGAGGGGGGATCCGGCCAGGAGGACGAAAAACAGCAGAAGGCCGAAGGCTCGCAGTCTCTTCATGGTCTTATCTCCTTTCCGTATTTAATGCTCTTCCTCTTGGACCACCGCGCCCGCGATGTAGATGCAGGCGAGGAGCACGAAGACGAACGACTGGATGACGGCCGTGAAAATGGCCACGGCCATGAAGGGGAGAGGAAGAATGAAGGGGACGATGGAGGCGATGATGACGATGAGCAGCTCCTCGGCGAAGATGTTGCCGAAGAGCCGCAGCGACAGGGACACCGGCCGGGAGAAATGGCTGATGACCTCGATCGGCAGGAGGAGGGGGGCCAGCGCCGGGATGGGGCCGGTGAAATGCTTGAGGTATCTCAGGGGGCCCTGCGCCTTCATGCCCTGCCAGTGATAATAGACGAAGACTGCCAGGGCGCAGCCGGCGGTGACGTTCAGCTTGCTGGTCGGCGACATAAACCCGGGAACCAGGCCGATCATGTTGGAACAGAAGATGAAGAGCCCGATCGTGCCGATCATGGGCAGGTATTTCTTCCCGCTCTCGCCGATGATGTCCGTGAGGATGCCCTCGAAAGCCTGGAGGATTGTCTCGAGGAGACTCTGCCGGCTGGAAGGGATGAGGGAGAGCTTCCGGGACGCCAGGCCGAGCAGGATGATGAGGAGGAGGGCCACGATGATGACCATGACGATGTAATCGGGGACCGGGCTGTGGGGGTTCTTGGGTTCTATGCCCAGGAGGCCGAGCAGGGCCAGGATGGGCTTGCCGAAGAGCTTGTTGAAGAGGTCGGCGACATAAACGCTGTGCTCTAGCCCTTCCATTGTTTCATCTGCGAGACGGCCATCGCGGCCTCAGCTAAAAAAGCCAGGATGAGACTCGAAAACCCGGCCACGAAAGCCAGGATCATCCTCGGAAATAAGAGGATTATAATGGAAAAAACAGCCAATAGCAAGAGAAGCCGGAGGAGGTAAAAGACCAGGCCGGAGCGGACTGCTCTTCGCCTGTCCGGCCCGAGAAAGCGGGTCAACGCCTTCTTCAGCCAGACGAAGCTCAGGGCAGAGAAAACGCCTCCGGCCAGGATGAAAACGCCGGTCAGGGGGGTGAAGAAGAGGAGGGCAATGACAGCCAGGACAAACGCGATGATGGGGACTTCCAGGGGAATCCGGCGGAGGACCCGCTCCTCATAGTTCATCGTCTTTCTCCAGGTCGAGCTTCTTGAGGCCCCGGAAGAGGCTGAGGAAACCGGAGGCCACACCGAACAACGTGAACACGATCAGGAGCCAGGGGTCTGTTCCCAGGAGCTTGTCCAGGAAATACCCCATGAACAGCCCGACGGCGATGGAGGAGGGGAGCATCAGGCCGAGCGAGCTCAGGGCGGCGACTTTGCGGTAGTTCATCTCCGACGCCATTTTCGCCCCGTTTTTCGCCAAATGTCAAATGGGCAGGGGGCTTGACAAAATAGAGGCGATGATCTCTAATTGACAGAGAAGTCAGATTTTCCAATATCTTCTGTATGAGAAGGGGCCATGAGAAAAACTCTGATTCTATTTTCTTTTGTTTTAGCCTTATTCCTGGCTTTTTCTGAGAGCCATCCCGGTCGTCAATTCAGCCTCCCCGCAGGCCCGTTCTCCCCATCATTTTCATTGGAAGTCCAGCCCGATTTCGGACGGATGCCGCTCTATTTCATCCCCAACCGCGGCCAGGCGGACGAGCGCGTCGATTATTATATCCAGGGTAAAGACAAGACCATTTATTTTACCCCCGGGGGGTTGACGCTGACCCTGACTTCGGCTGACCCCAGCGAGTCAAGTCCGCCGCCGCCCAGGATGGAGTCGAGACCGCAAGTTGCGGCGGCTAAGCCACGTCGACGGTATGTTGTAAAGCTGGATTTCGTCGGGGCCGAGGCGGACGTCCATCCCAGGGGCGAGGAGCCGACAGGCGCAGTCGTATCGTACTTCCGGGGGAAGCCGGACGACTGGAAGACCGGCCTGCCCACGTGTTCACGGATCGTCTATCCCGGTCTCTGGCCCGGGATCGACCTCATATATTCCGGCACAGCGGGCCGGTTGAAGTATGAGTTCATCGTGCGACCTGGTGCGGACCCGTCGCGCATCCGGCTGGCCTATCGTGGGGCGGAGGCCGTGGAGGTCGACGAGGGCGGTCGGCTTGTCGTGGAGACGGCGGCTGGAAGCTTCCGGGACGATGTCCCGGCGGCCCACCAGGATACGGGTGATAAGAGGGCAAACGTTCCCCTGAGATACCGGGTCGAGCGCCCTTCTCAAGACGGGGCCTTCATCTATGGGTTCGAGGTCGGAGAATATGACCGGACCAAAGCCCTCGTCCTCGACCCGGCTGTCGTCGTCTATTGCGGTTTCATCGGCGGCATCGGAGATGAAAGTGCCGCCGGGATTGTCGTCGACGGCAGCGGGAACGCCTATGTGGCGGGCTTCACGAGTTCGGATGAGGCGTCCTTTCCCGTCAAAGCCGGGCCCGACCTGGAACACAACCTGAACTTTGATGCCTTTATCGCCAAGGTGAACAGCGCCGGCTCCGGCCTTGTCTATTGCGGCTACATCGGAGGCGCCGGCGACGATTATGCCCTGGGCATCGCCCTGGACGGCAGCGGGAATGTCTATGTGGCGGGAAACACCTTTTCGACCGAGTATTCGTTTCCCGTGACCGTCGGGCCGGATAAGACCTACAACGACTGGATGAGCGAGAGCTACGGGGATGCCTTTGTGGCCAAGGTGAACAGCACGGGCAGCAGTCTCGTTTACTGCGGCTATATCGGGGGGATCTCTGTTGATGTGGCGACGGCGATCGCCGTCGACGACGCCGGTCACGCTTATGTGACGGGGGAGACCTCCTCCCGGCAAGGGACGGGCCAATTCCCGGTCAAGGTGGGACCGGACCTGACCCACAACGGCAACGACGATGCGTTTGTGGCCAAGGTGGCGTCCTCGGGAGAAAGCCTTGTCTATTGCGGCTACATCGGCGGGGCCGACAACGACCGGGCCATGGGGATCGCGATCGATGCGACCGACAACGTTTACTTGGCAGGACACACGGATTCCACGCAGGCGACGTTTCCGGAGAAGGTGGGGCCGGACCTGAGTTACAACGGCAACGAGGACGCGTTTGTGGCCAAGGTGGCGTCCTCGGGAGAAAGCCTCGTCTACTGCGGCTACATCGGGGGCTGGATGTCCGATGAAGCCCGGGGCATCGCCGTCGATGGGAACGGGAACGCCTTCGTCACGGGGAGTACGGCCTCGCCCGAAACGTCGTTTCCCGTGGCCGTGGGCCCGGACCTGTCCCACGTCGGCGAGGGCTTTTATGATGGGTTCGTGGCCAAGGTGAACCCCTCCGGAACCGGCCTCGTCTACTGCGGCTACATCGGTGGGTCGGCCCACGATTTCGGCCAGGATATCGCCGTAGACATCGCCGGGAACGCCTATATTGCCGGGTACGCTTGGTCGACGGAAGCCACGTTCCCGGTGACGGTCGGACCGGACCTGACTTTTAACGGCTATCACGATGCCTTTGTCGCCAAGGTGAACCCGGGAGGCACGGGCTTTGTCTATTGCGGGTTTATCGGCGGGTTTTCGGCCGACTTAGCCAACAGCATCGCCGTAGACAAGACCGGAAACGTTTTCATCGCCGGTGAGTCCAACTCGCCCGAGATGACCTTTCCCGTGGCCGTGGGTCCGGACCTGTCCTTCAACGGCTTTCCCCGTGATGCGTTTGTCGCAAAAATCTCTTGCCCCGACAAGGTGATGATATCCGGAAAAGTCTCGGCCGGAGGCTCCCCGCTTTCCGGAGTGGTCATGGCCGGGTTACCGGATGATCCGCAAACTGATTCCCTGGGTGCCTATGGCGCCGAGGTGGACTCCGGCTGGTGGGGGACCGTGGCTCCGGGCAAGGCCGGTTATTCGTTCACTCCCCCAAGCCGCAACTATTCCGGCGTCACCTCTCACCAAACGAACCAGGACTATGCGGCGACCATCCTCATGCTGACCATCTCGGGGTCGCTGAAAACAGGCGGGGGGACGGCTATCAGTGGGGTCGTAATGGGCGGGCTGCCCGGGAATCCGCAGACGGATGCGAGCGGTAATTATACTGGGACTGTGCCTTACGGCTGGTCGGGGACAGTGACTCCGGCGAAGGCAGGGTATACATTCACACCTCCAGCGCGGAGTTACGCGAATGTGACGGTGAACCAGACGAGTCAAAACTACACCGGCTCGGGAGGAACCACGCAGCCGACGGTGACGACGGCCGCGGTGACGTCGATCGGGACCACAACGGCGGTGAGCGGCGGGAACGTGACTTCGGACGGCGGAGCGTCCGTATCGGACCGGGGAGTCTGCTGGGGTACCTCGTCCGGCCCGACGGTCGCCAATTCACATACCCATGATGGCGCAGGGACGGGGAGCTTCGTCAGCAACCTCATGGGGTTGAATGCGAACACAGCCTATTATGTGCGGGCCTACGCGACCAACTTCGCGGGGACGAGCTATGGAAGCGAGGTCGGGTTCAAGACTTTGGCGGCCCCTCCCAAGGCGGACTATGTGGGCGTTTTGAAAAACAACGGAGGGGTCGACAATAACCTTTTCGTCTACACGGCCCCAGTTGGGGTGCAAAAAGGGACACTCAAAGGGACGGATTGGTGGAGTGGAGACGGAAACACGGTAGCTATTGCCGGAGGAGATTTTGACGGGAACGGAGTGGATGAGATCGCCTATCTCAAGCAGGTGGCAACAACGGACTTTAGCCTGTTCGTCTATACGGCACCGGTCGGGACGCAGAAAGGCACACTCAAAGGGACGGATTATGCGAACTATGACGGGACGCCGATCGCCATCACCGCGGTGGACATCGACGGCAACGGAACAGACGAGATCGCCGTCCTGAAGAAGTCTGGAGCCACGGACAACAACCTCTTCGTGTACAGCGCGCCTCAAGGGACCCAGAAGGGGACGCTCAAGGGAACAGACTGGTGGAGCTTTGACGGGGACACGATCGCGATCGCGGGAGTGGACATTGACGGGAACAAGGTCGAGGAGATCGCGGCCTTGAAGAAGAACGGGACCACGGACTACAACCTCTTTGTCTACAGCGCGCCTGTCGGGGTTCAGAAGGGCGCGCTCAAGGGGTTGGATTTGTGGAGCTATGACGGGAGTACGATCGCCATAGCCGGGGTGGACTGTGACGGGAACGGTAGCGACGAGATCGCCGTCATCAAGAACTCGAGCGGCACGGACAACAACCTGTTTATCTACACGGCGCCCATCGGCACCCAGAAAGGAACGCTCAAGGGGACTGATTGGTGGTGTTATGATGGCAACAGTAAAAAGATCGCGGGAGTGAAAGGCCCCTAATAGAAATTTGCTTTCCTCCGGGATTTGGATAATATTATTCCCTCCCGGGAATGAAAAAAAAAGTCATCTCTTTTTTCAGCCTCCTCGTCGTCGATGCGGCGGCGATCATCCTCAGCTACGTCCTGGCCTACTTCATTCGACTCTCTATCCTTCCTGCCGTCTTTTCGAGATACCGCGCGATTCGGCTCTATCCTCTCTCTTTTTTCCTGGAATATTATTACCTGGTCCTTATCTGGTTTGCGGTTTTCGCTTACCACCGGCTGTACACCAAGCGGTTTCCTTTCTGGGAAGAGGTCAAAAACATCATCCAGAGCTTGACGATCTCCTCTCTTCTGATCAGCATCATCATTTTCTTGACGAGAACCGAGCTCAAATACTCCCGGACCGTGGTGGTCCTAGCCTGGCTGCTCAGTCTCCTCCTCGTCCCGTTTTTCCGCTACTACCTCAAGCTGGCCCTAACGAGGCTCAAGGTTTGGAAGAAAAAGCTCATCGTCGTCGGAGTCAACCCGACAAGTTTAAAGGCGATCAACAACATCAGGAAGAATAAGTCCATGGGATACGAGGTCGACTCGATCATCGACGACGACCCGGCCAATATCGGCAAGACCGTCCTCGGCGTTAAGGTCATCGGTCCCCTCTGGATCCTTGAAGAATATAGCCGGACGTCGAACTCCAAGGACATCATGGTCGCCTCCTCGCATCTCCGGCAGGAGGAGCTCAGGAGCTTGATCGCGCGCAGTGAGACCTGCTTCGAATCGATCTGGGTCATCCCGCGCACCGGGGATTTCATCACCGAGGGGGTGGAGATCGAGAAGATCGGAGACCTTCTCTCACTCTATATCAAACGCAACCTCGCCAAGCCGTGGAATATCGTCCTCAAAAATGTCGCCGAGAGGGTCCTAACCGCGGTCGCCCTGGTAGTCTTATCCCCTATCTTCCTGCTGATCGCCGCGGCCATCAAGCGGGATTCTCCCGGCCCCGTTCTCTACACCCAGAAAAGAGTGGGCAAAGACAGGAAGTTGTTCACGCTCTGGAAATTCCGGTCCATGTACCTGGACAACGAGCAGAGGCTCCAGGAATATCTCGGCGAAGACTCTCAGGCCCGCGCCGAGTGGGAGACATACAAGAAGCTCCGGAACCATGATCCGCGGGTGACCCGTGTCGGACGGCTCATCCGGAAATGCAGCCTGGATGAGCTACCCCAGCTCTTCCACATCCTCCAGGGGAAGATGAGCCTGGTCGGGCCGCGGCCCTACATCGAAGAAGAATTGCTGGGAAAAGACCCCTTGGTCAACACCATCACCCGGGTCAAGCCGGGGATCACCGGCCTCTGGCAGATCAGCGGCCGGTCGGAGGTCTCCTTTGACGAACGGGTCAACCTGGACGAGTACTACGTGCGGAACTGGTCGCCCTGGCTGGACTTCGTCATCCTCTTGAAGAGCGTCAGGGTCATTTTTTCGGGCCGAGGGGCTTACTGACCCTGTTTCCGGCGGTCCCAGACCGAGTTTAAGAGGCGATTTTCATCCCCCGTCTCACCTCTAGGGGTGATTGACACCTCCCTGGGCCGCATCTACCATGAAAAGCTCTTGCTCTTTATATACTCTATATGCGGGGCAAACATGAAAAAATTCGTGCACCTGAGCAGCCTTTTTGTCTTTGCGCTTTCTTTCTCGGGTTTGTCTCTTTTCGGCCAGCAGGCCTATCAAATCAAAGCGGCCGATTACCGGGTCCAAGCCGACGCAGAGGGATTCCAGGATATCGCCATCGACGGGTTTTTCTCCTATGGCATCCCGGGCTATCCCAACCTTCCCTCCAGGATCTATCTGATCGCCGTACCCCCCACTGCCGACTTAAGCACCCTGACCCTGCAGTCGACCGAGATGGGCGGCCGCTCCCTCGGACGTTTCCGGATCAGAGAGATCCCCGCCCTCGAGACGTGGGCAGATGAACGGCGGACGAGCGGAGATAGGGCTGATTGCTATACGAAGAACGACTATTTCCCGGCAAAGACGGTCGAGCTCCTCGGCTCCGCCCGGATGCGCAAGTGGAGGATCATCCGGGTCAAGTACACACCCTTCCAGTACAACCCTGTCACCCAAGACCTGGTCTATGTGCCCGAGGTCAGGGTGAGGCTTTCCTATGCCCGGCCGAGTGATAGGGCGCCGTATCCTCTGGAATTAGCCGACGGGGCAATGGATGGAAGAGCAACAAGCAAGCTCTGGAACTTTGATGAAGCTCGGCCCTGGTACATAACTTCCCTCCCTCTGCCCAGAGCCTCAGTGGTCCATGATTTCGTCATCATCACGACCTCCGCTATCCAGTCCTCCAGCACCAAGCTGGACGATTTCCTAAATTTTCTGATCGACCGGGGACACAACCCTCTGGTCGTCACGGAAACGAGTTTTAGCGGGCTCACCGGCCAGAGCCCGAACGGGACGGCCGAGAAGATCCGGCAATGGCTGATAAATAATTACCTGACCTATGGAATCGAATACGTCTTGCTCATCGGCAACCCGAACCCCTCCGGCGGCGATATCCCGATGAAGATGTGCTGGCCCCGCTACTCAGACTCTACCTACCGGGAGGCGCCGACCGATTATTTTTATGCCGACCTGACCGGGAACTGGGACCTCGACGGGGACGGGAACTTCGGCGAGTATCCCGACGACGACGGGACGGGCGGGGTCGACTTCATGAACGAGGTCTATGTCGGCCGGATCCCCGTCTACTCCGGAGTGGCCAACCTGGATTCGGTCCTCCAAAAGACAATTACCTACGGCTCGAGCGCCGACCTTGCCTGGCGGAAGAGCGCGCTGCTGCCGATGAGCTTCTCCGACAGCACCACCGACGGGGCCTATCTGAGCGAAGCGATGATCGGCGACTATCTGACGCCTGCCGGTTTCAGCGACTGGACGATGTACATGCAGGGGAGCCTGTGCCCCCCCAACGGCAACTCGTCCTTCCCCTCCGACGAGGAGCTGGTCAGCGGCGCCGTCAAGACCCGCTGGATGAACAATCCGTACGGGATGGTCTGGTGGTGGGGTCACGGCAGCGAGACCTCGGCCGCCCTCGGATACGGCGGCTGCGGCTGGGGGACGATCCTCAATTCTCCGGATGCGGCCTCTTTAAACGACAACTATCCGTCTTTCGTCTACCAGTGTTCCTGCTTGAACGGAAGTCCGGAATACTCCAACAACCTCGGCACCTCTCTTCTCTACAAGGGCGCCATCGCCACGGTCAGCGCCTCACGGGTGAGCTGGTATGCCGTCACGGCTTGGAGCACGGGGTTGAAGTATTACTGCGACAACGCCAGCCTCGGCTATTACTTCGGCCAGGCCCTGGTCTCCCAGGAAAAGAATGCGGCCATCGCCCTGTATGACGTGAAGAGCGATATGGGCGCGAACGGCGGCTACTGGGGCGGGAGCTCCTGGATGAACTTGTTCGATTTCAACCTCTACGGGTCGCCGACAACCCTGCTTCTGCCCGATACGGCCACTCACACCGTCTCGGTCCCCACCGCTCCGGATGGTCCGGCGGAAGGGTTCACGACCGTCTCCTACGGCTTCACTGGCGGGGGCGCTTCCTGCAATATGGGGCATGCTCTCGAGTACAGGTACGACTGGGGCGACGGTTCATTCTCCGACTGGGCGTCTCCTTCCAGCGGATCTCATGCCTGGTCGGGCGCCGATACCTATTATGTGAAGGCCCAGGCACGCTGCTCTCAGGACATGAATATCGTTTCCGAATGGTCATCCCAAAAAATGGTGGTCATCTCGGCCGCGGCGGGGCCCTACACTCTGCAGATCCTCACTTCTTCGAACGGGACCACCAACCCGGCTCCCGGAAGCTATTCCTATGACTCCGGAGAAAACGCTTCTGTCCAAGCCCTTCCGAGTGCCGGGTTCGTCTTTGCCTATTGGGAAGGGAATGTGCCGGAAAACAAGATCAGCCAGAACCCACTTTCCCTGACGATGGACGGCGACAAGACCATCACCCCTCACTTCATGGCTTCGAGCTGGAGCAGCCCCTCGAAGAACCTCTCCCAGACGGCCGGATCTTCCGACACCCCCCGTCTGGCCATCAGCGGTTCCTCGTTTCATGTGATTTGGGTCGAAGACGGCCTCCTCAATTTCCGTCGGAGTACAAACGGAGGATCGACGTGGGGGACCAAGATCCCCTTGACCTCGGGCGGTGACATCTATGGAGGCTCTTACGGGATTTCCATCGCCGCCGAGGGGTCCTACGTCCACATCGCCATGAGCTGGCGCAACGTCTCCAGCGTCGACCATGAGATCTACTATTGCCGGAGCACAAACGGCGGCAGCAGTTTCGGGGGCTGGGTTCAGTTGACCGATAACGCCACCGAATCCCGGATGCCCGACCTCGAGATCAACGGTTCTTACGTCCATATCGTCTACACGGATGAATGGCCCGGGAATTGGGAGATTATGTACCAGCGGATCAGCGATTACGGCAGCGGGTCGGTCTTGACTAGGAGGCTGAGCTATTCGAACCCGGGAGTCTCCTACAAGCCGCGGCTGGCCGTCTCTGATGACGGCTCTCTTGTGCATGTGGCCTATGTGGATGATGCCTCCGGGAATTCGGATATCTATTACAAAAGGATAGACAGCTCCGGAAGCGGGACGATCCTCAGCCGGCAGTTGACCAGCGGCGGCGGCGTCTCCCGCTACCCGGACATCGCCGTCTCCCACGGCGCCGAACTCCAGTACGTATTCGTCGTCTATATCGATGACTGGGCGGGGAACAACGAGATCATGTTCCAGCGGCTGGCGGATTTTGGGCTGGGCGAGGTTAAGTCCGCCCGCCTGACCTATTCGACGGGCAATTCCGTCTTCCCGACGATCTGCGCTCAGGACACAGGTGAGAATGTCTATGTCGCCTATGCCGATCTGACGCCGGGCCACTGGACCGTCTACATCAAGAAAATTCCGAACTACGGGTTTTCGACCTGGCTGACCAAACAGATCAGCTACGGAACGGGGAGGTCGGAATACCCGCATCTCGCCGCCTCGGCCGGAAAAGCGCACATCGTCTGGCAGGATGATAGCTCCGGAAACCGGGAAATTCTGTACAAGTACGAATACTGACCGCCGGCGAAAGGCCTTATGGGACAAAGAAAAAAAACACTTGACATCCGCCCGCAGAGATGGTAATTTTATACCAGCCAAGGTAAGGAAGTTTTCGAAGCGTGGTTTTACTCGTCCGAAATATGTGCATTTTTTTCTTTATTTACAAAGGAAATCGATGGTGCGCTGTCCAGGCGCCCGGAGATAAATCCACCTTTATGCCAAGGTAAGGAGGCGGCATGTTCAAAAAGTTTGCGCTCTTGGTCTTTGGCGCCGGACTGCTCTTGATCCTGGCGCCGCTGGTTCAGGCGGATTTCACCGGTTTGTCAAAGAACCTCTCCATTTCGGCCGGAACAGACTCGGTGTATCCTAAGGTCGTCCATGTCCAGGGGACAACCAACGTGTTTGTCATCTGGGCCGAAAAGGTGGGGACCGAGGATCATCTTTACTTCGCCCGGTCGACAGACAGTGGAGACAACTGGTCGGCGCCCGTCGTGCTCAGGGACTCCGGCCAAATCCTGGAACGGGTGAATGAACTCTCCGACTACTACGCCTACTCGCTGGCCGTCTGCGAGAGTTACATTCATGTCGTGATGCAATGGCGGCAGGATGAGACCGATGATTTTGAGATCTGGTATCTCAGGAGCCCCGACCTGGGCGTGACCTGGGACAGCGCGCTGCCGTTGACCGTCAATTCCACGGATTCCCGCTACCCCGACGTGGTCCAGGGAGCCACCCGTGTTCACATCACGTTCGTCGACTCCTGGCCCGGGAACGACGAGATCATGTATAAGAGAATGCCCAACTGCGGCGGCGGGGCCGTGGACCTGACCCGCCGGCTGAGCTTTTCCAGCACCAGTTCGCTCTATCCCCGGCTCGCGGTCTCCAAGAGCGGGCAGACTGTGAATATCGTTTACCAGGACAACTGGACCGGTCAGTGGAACGTCTTTCACAAGCGGGTCAGCAATTACGGTGAAGGCTCTTATTTGACCCGCCAGCTCACTTCCGGGACAGAATTCAACGGCTACCCCGATGTCGCAACTTCGTCGGGTGCGGACGATCAGTACGTTTATTTCGTCTATCAAGCCCTCTGGCCGGGAAACGGGGAGATCATGTACAAGCGGCTGAACGACTATGGCAATGTGGGGGCGTCTGTCTATACGGCCCGGCTGACCTATTCGGATACGGAATCCAGGTCCAGTTCCATCGACTTCGACGGGACCAACAACATCGTCCAGATCTCCTTCCATGACGCCTGGCCGGGGAACTACGACGTGATGCACCGGAAGCTCCTCGACTACGGTGGCGCCGGGTTCACCGCTCAGCGGGTGAGCTGGGGTGTGGGCGACTCATCCCACTCCAATATCGCTGCCGGCGTCGGAGAAGCTTTCATCGTCTGGTCGGACAACACCTCCGGCAACTACGAGATCTATATCAAGAAAGGAAGCTGATAGGCCGGAACGCTATCTGAATAAGCAAGAAGCATCTTTTTAGAGCCGGATGGCTGCGTGGCTGAAGGCCGCCATCCGGCTTCTTAATATATCGGCCGAGAGATATGGTATGATGCACGGAGTGGAGGAACCGTATGCGCAAAAAGTTTAGGCGCCGGTCTTTAGTTATAGGGCTGCTTCTTGTCCTGGTCTCGCCCGCCAGGCCCGATTTTTCGGCCGCTGCCAAGAACCTATCCAACAGTCCCGGCACTGATTCTGTCTACCCCAAAGTCGTCCGCGAGCCCTACACGGGCATCGCCTGTGTCATCTGGGTCGAAAAAGCGGGCGGAATGGACCATCTCTACTTGTCCAGAACGCTCGACGAAGGAGCGACCTGGTCGGCTCCCCTGCTCCTCAGCGGCTACGGCCAAATTCTCGAAGGGACGAGTGACCTGGCCGAATATTATTCGTTTTCTATGGTAGCCGACGTCCCCTATCTCCATATCGTGATGCAGTGGCGGCAGGACATCTCCTCCGACTTCGAGATCCTGTACAGAAGAAGCGATGACCTCGGGGAGACCTGGGATGACTGGGTAACATTGACCTCGAACGCCACGGATTCCCTCTATCCTGATGTCGCCGCAAGGGGCGGCTACGTCCATATCGCCTACCAGGACTCTTGGCCGGGGAATGAAGAGATCATGTACAAGAGGATCCCTTCCAATGGGGGAGGGGCTGTAGACCTAACCCGCCGGCTGACTTTCGGCAGCAGCTATTCTAGCTATCCGCGGATTGCCGCTTCCAAAAGCGGGTCGATTGTCAACATCGTTTACGAGGACGGCCAATCGGGCCAGTCCAATATCTATTACAAGCGCATCATCGATTACGGCGCAGGTGCCTACACGACCCGCCAGCTCACCTTCGGCAGCGGTCCCTCGGAATGGAACAGCCTGCCGGATATCACGACTTCCACAGGAGCGGACGGCCAGTATGTATACATCGTCTACCAGTGCGGCTGGGCGGGGAACAGGGAGATCATATACAAGCGGCTCAGCCAGTACGGGCAGACAACGGGAACAACGTACACGGCCCGGCTGACCTATTCGGCGACGGAATCCCGGTCGAATTCCATCGACTTCGACGCCGCCTACAACTATGTCCATGTCAGCTACCATGATGATTGGCCGGGCAACTACGATGTGATGGTCAAGACACTCCCGGACTACGGCGGAGGAGGGTTCACGGGCCAGCGGGTCAGCTGGGGGACCGGCGACTCGTCCCACTCGACGGCTGCAGCCAACAACACCTCGGCCTTCGTCGCTTGGTCGGACAACTCCTCGGGCAACTACGAGATCCTGATCAAGAAAGGGAGCTGAGGAGGCCGCTAGGGCCTCCCCTTGCGGCTCAATTCTCTATTAAGGGGGTCCTTTCTCTTGCCCTCAACCGGAACCGTACCCAGGCAGGTCTCTGTGTCCCTATGTGTCTTCAAGAATTCCATAAAATGGCCTTGACATCGACCTAATCTGCTGATAAATAAGGCCATAAGGAATATGGGATGGATTCTGATTCGGGGCAGCAGTTACAGCTCTTATCCCCTAAATACGCTGTCTGAGATCTGTTCAAGGAGGAAGCATGCTTAAAAAAGTCTGGATCCTGTTCCTTTCTGTGGCCTCGCTTCTCTGCCTGGCGCCTCTCCTTCAGGCCGATTTTTCAACGCCTTCGAAGAATATCTCCAACTCGCCTTCTTATCAATCGAAGTATCCAAAAGTCCAATGGCTCGAGGGTGGCGCGGGGAGCGTTTTCGTCCTCTGGGTCGAGACGGACGGCACCAATGATTATCTCTACTTTTCCAAATCGACGGACGGTGGAACCACCTGGTCGACTCCCTTTCAGCTCACTACCCAGGGCCAAATACTCCGGCAGCTTGATCTCTATGATGATTACACATATTCCTTTGTCGTCTCCGATCCTTATGTCCATGTCGTGATACAGTGGAGAGAGAATTCTACCGATGATTATGATATCTGGTACATCCGGGGTGCCGATCTCGGGGACACCTGGGATATCATTAATGATTGGAAACCATTGACAAACAACGATGATGAATCCCGCTATCCGGACATAGACGCCAATGGATCCTATGTCCACGTCACCTACCAGGATGAGTGGCCCGGGGACTATGAGATTATGTACAAGAGGATTACCGACTCCGGCGCCGGAAGTGTTGACCAGACCCGCCGACTGACGTTCTCGGGCTCGGATGCCTATTGGCCCAGGATCGCGGTCTCGTCGAGCGGATATACTGTGAACATTGTCTATCAGGACACGGACGGCCAGCATTGGAATATTTTTTACAAGCACATCGATGACATGGGCTCTGGACCCTATAGTACCCGCCAGCTCACCTCAAGTGCATATTATAATGCCCGCCCTGATATAGCGGTCGGGACGGATACATACGATGGTATGGTCTATATAGTCTATGAGTCGGATTGGCCCGGGAATCTGGATATCATGTACAAGAGGTTGACCCTTTGGGGACATTCCTCGGGAACTACCTATACCGCCCGTCTGACCTATTCGACGACTGAATCGCGTTCGGCCTGCGTCGATTTCAACTCTGCGAACAACTACAATGTTCATATCTCCTACAATGATAGCTGGCCCGGGAATAACGATGTCATGTACAGGGGCCTGACAAATGGCGGCGGGGCGGGGTTCATCGGCCAGCGGGTCAGCTGGGGGACGGGCGATTCGGCCAGCTCCACACTGGCCTCCCATGGAAATTGGGCCTATATTGTCTGGTCCGACAATACTTCCGGCAACTTTGAGATCTACATAAAGAACGGATACGCCAATTAGCCGGGAAACGGGATTCCGATCTCGGTATCCCCGGGCGTCTTCAAGAATTTAATAAAAATGGCCTTGACATCGACTCAGTATATTGATATGAAAACGCAGAGGAATATGCAATTGCCACCGAGTCAGGGCGGCAGTCAAGGCTGTCTTCTCATAAATATCTCGTCCGTAATCTCGTCAAGGAGGAAGCATGCTTAAAAAACTCTCATGGCTGCTTGTTTTTGCTGGTTTGACGCTCTGGCTGGCGCCCCTTGGTCATGCCCAATTCACGAATCCTTCGGTGAACATCTCCAATTCGGCGATGGATTCGAAGTTTCCAAAAATCTGTCATCTTGCGGGCGGCAGCACGGAGCTGGTTGTCTGGGTTGAGACCGATGGGACCACTGATTATCTCTATTTCGCTAAATCGACGAATGGAGCAGTCACCTGGTCGACTCCGTTTCAGCTCAGCACTAATGGTCAGATACTCGAACATTCCGAGGATATTGGGGATTACTGCGCGTTCAACATGGAGGTCGCGGATCCCTATGTCCATATAGTGATCCAGTGGAGGGATAACTCTTCTGATGATTGGGACATCTGGTATCTAAGAAGCGTCGACCTCGGCGACACTTGGGATCTATGGGTGGCATTGACAAATAATAGCTACGAATCCCAGTTTCCGGATGTGGCAACGGCTGGAGACTATGTCCATGTCACTTACCAGGACGATTGGCCCGGGAACCGCGAAATCATGTACAAGAGGATTACGAACTACGGCGGCGGTGCCGTGGACCAGACACGCCGGCTGACTTTCTCCAGCGGCAATTCCTATTATCCCAAGATCGCGGTTCGGGAAAGCGGATACTGCGTGAGCGTTGTTTATGAGGACGATACCAGCGGTTACTATAATGTCTATTACAAGCACGTCGACAATTACGGCGCAGGATCCTATGAAACAAAACAGCTCACCTTTGGTTCTACTGTAGGGGATTGGAATGGCCTCCCCGATATCGCGGTCGGAACGGGCTCCTATGACGCCTATGTCTATATCGTTTACCAAGCGTTTTGGCCGGGCAACAGGGAGGTCATGTACAAGCGGCTCGACAACTATGGATTTGGGGCGTTCAACACCTACACGGCCCGGCTGACCTATTCGACGACGGTCTCCACATCGAATGCCATCGATTGGGACACCATCTACGATTATGTTCATATCTCCTATCAGGATGATTGGCCCGGCAACAATGACATCATGTACAGAAAATTGTCGAGCGGCGGCGGAGCCGGCTTCACCAGCCAGCGAGTCAGCTGGGGGACGGGTGACTCGTCGAGCTCTACTGTCGCTGCCAGCGGCGCTTGGGCCTATGTCGTTTGGGCGGACGATAGTTCCGGCAACTACGAGATCTACGTCAAGAAAGGCTATTGAGGGAATAAGAGCAACTCTTTCTGCTGCCGCTTGCAGCGGCCTAACGTAAGCCCTGGTCCGCGGGGCGCCCGGACGGACGCCCCGCGGTGCCTCAATCGACTTCCTTCAATCCAAGTTATCAACCCAGATAACTACCCCTGTGGTCGGACAACTCCTCGGGCAACTACGAGATCCTGAGCAAGAAAGGAAGCTGGGCCAGGCGAAAGAGCCTCGCTGCGGCTCAGATTCTCCAAGAGAGGAGACTCCTTCTCCCGCCCTCAGGCAGAACTGGGCCGGGCCGGTCTCTCCGTCTTTTCGCCCGTCCAGGGATTCCACACTAGAGCCTTGACATCGACCGAATATATTGATAAAAAAGACCATGGGGAATATGGGATTGGCTCAGAGTCGGGGTCGCAGTCAAGGCTGTCTTTCCATAAATATTTTGTTTGAAGTCTTTTCGAGGAGGAAGTATGCTTAAAAAACTCTCTCTCCTGCTTCTTTTGTTGTGTTTTGTTCTCTTCTTTACTCCCTCCGTCCAGGCCGACTTCTCGACACCGTCCAAGAACATCTCGAACACTCCAAGCACCAGTTCGCTTTACCCCAAGGTCGCCAGCATCAACGGGACGGACAACGTTTTTGCCGTCTGGATGGAAAGTGACGGAACGAATGACGCCCTGTATTTCTCCAAGTCGACCGATGGGGGGACCACTTGGACCGCTGCCGATGCCTTGACGAGCATGACCGGCCAGATCCAAGACCCCCGCGAGGGCTACGACGAAGGCATCAATGATTACACGTTCGCCATTTGGGTTGATAATCCCTACATCCACGTTGTGTTCCAATGGCGCAGCGATGACACGGATGATTTTGAGATTTGGTACTTTAAGAGTGACGACCTCGGCGCGACCTGGCCCATTGAGAATTGGCTCCGGCTCACCAACAACAGCACGGATTCCCATTTTCCCGATGTGGCGGCCCGGGGGGGATATGTCCATGTCGCTTATACAGATGACTGGCCCGGGAATGAGGAGCTCTTTTATAAGAGACTCACCAGCAATGGCTCCGGCGGCGTGGACCAAAACCGGAGGCTGACTTACTCCAGCGGACTGACCTGTTACCCCAGGGTTGCGGTTTCCTTGAGCGGGATAACGGTCAATATCGTCTATGAGGACTATACCAACCCAACGTATCAGATTCTCTTTAAACATATCTACGATTACGGGGCAGGCACCTTTCAGACCTACAACCTGACCTCCGGGAGCAACTGGAACGGCCTCCCCGACATCGTCTTTTCGACAGCAGCGGCCCCTGATGACGACTATTTCTACATCGTCTACAACACTCTTTATCCCGGCCAAAGGGATATCATGTACAAGCGGATGGACTCATGGGGGCAAGTCGGGTTTTCGACCTACACCGCGCGGCTGACCTATTCGACGACCGATTCCCGGTCCAACTCCATCGATTTTGACAACATTAATAACACGATTCACATCTCCTACGACGACGACTGGCCGGGGGACTATGATGTCATGTACAGGAAGCTCACCAACTTTGGCGGCGCGGGGTTTAGCGGCCAACGGGTGAGCTGGGGGACGGGCGAATCATCTCACTCCGGGATCGCTGCCAGCGGCAATTCAGCGTACATAGTTTGGTCAGACGACACCTCAGGCAACTTCGAAATCTACGTCAAGAAAGGCTATTGAGAGAATAAGAACAGTTC
>Ga0299912_10001600_pt1 | contig 18265 bp, 11 predicted proteins | sample RVTome_2_FD_207667 | JGI IMG/M metagenome (GOLD analysis project Ga0299912, IMG submission 207667) | Soil microbial communities from uranium-contaminated site in the Upper Colorado River Basin, Wyoming, United States - RVT95D214 (version 2) ... | reverse complement strand
GTAAGTAACGCATCATTTTCGATAACCGTAGAATCGCCTCTTTCGCATCCTCCCTGCTATAGTCGATCAATGCATGAATATTGTTCAGGGTATTCATAAAAAAATGCGGACTGACCTGATGTTGCAAAGCAGAGAGCTGTGTCTGAATGGTTTCCTTCTCCAGTTCCCGGCGTTGCTGCTCATTACGAAACCATTCCACGGCAAGCCGGATAGAAGTATTGAATCCGACAACCAGTATCGAAATAATGACATTATAGGTAAACACAAGGTATGGAGGGTTATGCCATCGCCAATACGGATGACCCCCTGCTTTTCCCGGTATATGATGATGTCCGTCTCCTCTGCTATGAAATTTTGCTATACCTTCAGTAATTCCCCTTGCTTCCCCGCCACCTGATCCACTTACATTAAATAAAACCTCATGCAGATATTCGTTGTAAATGAACAAATAGTTTACAATAAAAATCAAAATCAGGGTACTGATAAAATAAGGGATTAGTCTTTTTGTAAGTAGAAATTTTGGAAGTAACCAGAAATTGTGCACTAGAAATATGATCAGAAAAGGAAATATCCTGATCCATCCGCCGACAATGCGCCTGCGCTGTTCAATGTCGTTATAGTTCCAAAATACAAGAGGCATAATTACGAGAACGATAAACACAATCCCATAGGCAAGGTATTCGAAGTAACTCCTTTTCAGGGTCCCTGTATAATTCCTACTATCGTTCATCGTCCATGAAATAAAAATCAAAGCTAATCAAAACCTCTAGTACAAATTGCTGCTATCAATAAATGGGCAATTTTTCTCAACCAACCGGGTTGTACTAACTTCCGACCTTAAAACGAATCAAACGATCACAGGTGATATATCCTGCTTTTTCAAGGGTTTTTCTTGATGCGATATTTCGAAAATCACACCCGCAGATGGGTCGCCATCCGTTCGATAAACAATACTCTTTGAGATACCGGATAATGTGGGTTCCGATTCCCTTTCTCCGATAAACCGGACTAACGAACATCCCGATATCGTATGCTTCCCGTCCGGGGATGACCTTCTGGAATATTCCACACCCATTGAAAGTTTCATTATTATGAAAGTAGAAAAGATTATTATTTCTGATAATAGTAGTAATCTCTTCCAGCGATACAAAAAAACCATCGTTAACAGCCAGTATAGTTTCAATATCTTCCATTCGTCCCGGCCTAACTTTGATAGCAGGGAACTCTGCCGTATCGCTCACCGCTATAGTATGCCGGAACAGGTATCCGTCAATGGAGTGTTCGAACCGTTTATCGAGACACAGACTGAGCAGCAGGGTATCGAACGATTTACAAAATATGGTTTTAATAGTATGATCTTCCAAAACCATTTCGAAAATTTCGGAGGTATTCGGTATATGCTCCGGAAGAAGGAAAAACTCAGTAATATCTTTGTTGTTTTCCAGCAAATAATACCCTGCTGTATTATGATTGATATGCATGCTATATGCTTCGGAAGCCCGGGCCTTCATTTCCAGAAACAGCTCCTGCGGTTCAGGCAGACCATCAAGGTAACAATTCCGCAACCCTGCAAATTCATTATCTCTGATCGTTCTTTTTAATTCAATTTTCATATTCTGCCATTCTTAATGAGCATGATCCCGGCGCAAAACCTCCCGCACATGATACCATCGCGCCTGGCAGAAAAAAACAAGTCGGGATTGTCGAAGGTACAAATATTCATTGTTTCAATCTGTTCTTGTGTTAACCCGGCACGCAATAACAATATCCGATTGGATAACTGAAGGTCGATATGTAACTTACCTGTTTTGGGATTCTTCCATAATATTTCAGGATGATCGTGAAACAGGAAATGAAACTGTGTGGCTACCTCATCACCCACCTCATATCTCGGCTGTGAAATTGCCGGGCCAATACCTGCAACAATATCCCTGGGTTTTGTGGCAAATACTTTGATCATCCTCTCTACGGTGCGTGATACAATCCGGCTAGCCGTACCCTTCCACCCGGCATGAACGGCTGCAATTACTCTTTTGTTACGGTCGTATAACAGAACCGGTACGCAATCGGCTGTGAGAACGCAAAGGCAAATCCCTCTTTCGTTCGTGATAAGAGCATCGGTTTTCTTAAGTTCTGTACTATTCCATGAATTTCTGATAATTTGAACCGTGTCTGTATGACACTGATCGGGAAAAACCAGATTGGTCGTATCGATATTCAGTTTTCCGGCAACCCGTTTTCTGTTTTCCTTAATATGATCAGTTGCATCATCAACCTTGACACTTAAATTCAACGATGCATAATTTCCGGCACTTACTCCTCCATGCCGGGTTGAGATGAAATGTTGAATCTTTATCTCCTTTTCGAGCAAGGGAAACGTTAGCAACTCCATTGTATTTAATTTATCTTCAACCATGCGTACAATTAATGGTCAATATACAGTTTTCTGTAGATGGATTTCCTGTCCATTTCCGGAATGTATATATTTACCTTTGAAACTTTTTTATCCTGAATTATCACATCAAAAATACAATAATGAAATCCTCATATACAAAAATTCACATCTGTGTTCCATAGCACTTCAGTGCGCAGTTACAAAAAGACTATGAACAAGATATGAGGATTCCATGAATCTATCAGCAGGATGCTTAAAATAAATTCCTGAATATGATTGAAAAACAACTGTTTAATACAATGTATTTCTCATGAAACCTACTCCTGAAGAACTGACCCTGTTACTACGTTTCCAGAAACAGGAAATTACAGGCCATATTGTATATCAACACCTGGCTAAAAGACAGAAAGATCCGCACAATCAGAATGTATTATCTCATATTGCCACAGATGAAATGAGTCATTATAAAGTTTACAAATCCCTGACAGGAAAAGATGTTGCTCCCAATCGGTGGCATATCTTCAAATATAACCTGATCTCACTCCTGTTAGGCCCCACATTCACCATTAAGTTGATGGAAAATGGTGAAGCCGACGATCAGATACAATATGCCAGGTTGTCTCATTTCCCCGAAATGCCTGCAATTATTGCTGATGAACAAAAGCATGAAAAAGAGCTTATCGATTTGCTTAAGGAGGATAAACTGAACTATATGGGTTCCGTTGTCCTGGGTCTGAACGATGCACTCGTAGAACTTACAGGCGCACTGGCAGGCTTAACATTTGCCCTGCAAAATCCGGGACTTATTGCCCTTACGGGATCCATTACCGGAATAGCCGCAGCATTTTCCATGGCCGCATCGGAATACCTATCCACAAAGTCGGAAAATACTGGAAAACATGCAGTAAAGGCATCGGTTTATACGGGTATTGCCTACCTGTTCACTGTACTGATATTAATTTTACCCTACCTTCTGCTGCATAATATTTATCTTTCCTTAGCACTGACCCTGATAGCTGCAATATTGATCATTGCTGCTTTCAACTATTACTATTCCGTAGTAAAAGGAGAAAAGTTCTCCCACCGGTTCTCCGAAATGGTCACCCTGAGTATGGGTGTGGCATTGCTTAGTTTCGGAGTAGGTTTGTTACTCAGGAAATTCTTTGGTATCGAAGTATAAGTACAAAAGTATTATTCGTAAATTAACATTCCTTTTAGAACACTGAAATCTGGAAGAAATAAATACATATCATAATCATTAAATATAAATCACCTTATTCATTGAAATCATGAAACGTCCATTATTTTTTTAATCATAAACTCACAAAAAAAATGATTAAAAAAATCATGGTAAGTTCCATACGACAACTGAAAATAAATATTAAACGTATGAAAAAGCTTATTGTCATCAGTTTCCTCTTTTTATCGCATACCGGTTTCCCCCAGAAATTTGAAGATATGGCTCCCACTCCTCCCATGGGCTGGAACAGCTGGAATCATTTTGCCTGCAATGTCAATGAAAACATAATCCATGAAGTGGCCGATGCCATATGCTCGAACGGTATGAAAGAAGCCGGGTATATTTACATAAATATTGACGATTGCTGGCATGGACAACGCGATAGTTTAGGATTTATTCATCCCGATCCGAAACGTTTTCCATCGGGTATGAAAGCATTAGCTGATTATATACATTCAAAAGGATTAAAACTGGGTATATACTCCGATGCAGGATGGAAGACCTGTGCCGGTTATCCGGGAAGTCGCGGGTATGAATATCAAGATGCTTTGACGTATGCATCATGGGGAATTGACTATCTGAAATACGATTGGTGTAATACCCAGGGACTAAAAGCTGAGGGTGCCTATTTAACCATGCGCGACGCATTGTATAAGGCCGACCGGCCTATTGTATTCAGCCTTTGTGAATGGGGAAACGACAAACCCTGGGAGTGGGGTGCTGAGATTGGTCATCTTTGGCGAACCACAGGAGATATTTACCCCTGCTTCGATTGTGTTATCGATCATGGATCATGGAAACAATGGGGCGTAGAACAAATTCTTGACCTGCAGGAAGGTTTGCGAAACTATGCAGGGCCGGATCACTGGAACGATGCTGATATGATGGAAATCGGGAATGGCATGTCGGTGAATGAGGACAGGGCACATTTCAGTATGTGGTGCATGCTTGCTTCACCTCTGATTGCAGGAAATGATATAAGAACGATGTCTGATGAAACACGTAACATTTTGACAAATAAAGAAGCCATTGCTATCAATCAGGATCCTTTAGGGATTCAGGGATTTAAATATTACTCCCACGATGATCTTGAACTTTGGTTCAAACCACTTACCGGAGGAGATTGGGCTGTCTGTTTCCTCAACAGAGATGAAGAGATGAAAACCGTAGATTTCAACTGGACAGACTGGTATGTGAAAGATGACTTGAAACAACTGGTGATTGATTTCAAAAATGAGGAATATAAAATCAGGAATATCTGGACCCATACTGCCGGTACAACCAAAAAACCATTGCATGCCGAATTACCCGGACATGATGTGCTGATGATGCGCCTGAGTCCTGTTAAAAAGTAAGCTCTCTTTGATGAAGTTTGAATTTTCTGAACCAGGGTTTAATATGAATTTCAGGGTTGACTATTCCAGTCGACCCTTTGTTTTAATTTCTGCTCATGAAAAAATCCATAATTAGTCCTATAGTAAAGCATACGCCATTCTTGCTCATTCTATTATTTATTTCATGCCAGCTAGAAAAATCCTCAAGCGTTGAGCAGACAACATCAGGATATGACCCGAAATTTGAGCCAGTGATCGATTCTATAGTAGAGCTTCTTACCCTTGAGGAGAAAGTACATATGGTACACGGAAGCGGCATGTTCGTTTCCGGGGGTGTTGAACGGTTAGGTATTCCCGAATTGCATTATACCGATGGCCCCACAGGCATACGTCAGGAACTGGAGCGTACATCGTGGAAACCGCTCGATCTGACTACCGATTCGGTAACGTTTTTTCCGACGGGCACTGCCCTGGCAGCCACCTGGAACGAAGAACTTGCTTTCCGCTGTGGGCAAGCAATCGGAAGCGAAGCCAATGCACGGGGAAAACACATTTTGCTCGGGCCGGGGGTGAACATCATCCGTACACCTGTATGCGGACGGAATTTTGAATACTTCTCCGAAGATCCATTCCTGAATTCCAGGATAACCGTGAATTATGTCAAAGGGGTTCAATCTCAGAACGTTGCTGCCTGTGTAAAACATTATGCCGCAAACAACCAGGAATTTCAACGATGGCAGGTGAATTTACTAATGGACGAACGAACTCTCCGCGAAATCTACCTGCCGGTTTATGAAGCAGCGATTAAAGAGGCCGGTGTGTATGCCATTATGGCTTCTTACAATAAGTTGAGAAGCGACTGGCTCAGTGAAAATGACTATATGCTGTATCAAATACTAAAAAAGGAATTGGGTTTTAAAGGAGCCGTCATTTCCGACTGGGGTGGTACACATTCTACTGTTAAAGCCGCACTTGCAGGTCTCGATATTGAAATGGGGGGCCGCATGAACAACCACCACTTCTCATACCTGGCCGATTCAGTCAGGGCAGGGCTTGTACCGGAGGAGATTATCGACGATAAGGTCAGGCGGGTCCTCAGGGTGATGTACAACACCCGAATCATGGATAGTGCCCGGATTGCAGGCAAAGCAAATACTCCTGAAAACATGCAGCTCGCTTACGATGTAGCCAATGAATCGATTGTTCTTCTAAAAAACAATAGAAACCTTCTTCCTCTTGACGCTGAAAAAATAAAGAGTATTGCTGTAATCGGAGAAAATGCAACCCAGGTGCAATCACGCGGAGGTTTTACCGCCGATGTCAAAGCCCGTTATGAAATAAGCCCTCTTAAAGGTATTAAACAGAAAGTCGGAACCGGTATTGAAATCAAGTATGCTCTGGGATATCAGGAAAATTTTGTTATGATTGATACAGGTGGTCGATGGCCTTATCGTTATCCTGATCCGAATCCAAATAAGGAATTAATTGAAGAGGCTGTAATGGCAGCGAAAAACTCCGATGTGGCCATCATTTTTGCAGGTAACAACCGGAATGTGGAAACCGAAGTGGTCGATCGTGAATCCATTCGTTTACCATTCGGTCAGGATGCACTTATAAAGGCTGTCTCTGCCGTAAATCACAATACTATTGTAGTTGTAATAGCAGGAGCCGCATGCGATCTGAATGTAGCCGACAGTGCTGTTTCTTGTATTCTCTACGCTTGGTTTAATGGTTCAGAGGCCGGAAATGCCTTGGCTGATGTGCTTTTTGGTAATGTGAATCCTTCGGGAAAACTGCCTTTTACTATTCCTGTTAAACTTGAGGATATAGGTGCTCATTCCTTAAATGCTTATCCCGGAAAAAACCTGGAAGTTGAATATAAAGAAGGAATCCTTGTAGGTTATCGCTGGTTCGATACTCAACAGATCGATCCTGAATATTGTTTCGGCTACGGACTCTCCTACACACAATTCGATTATTCGGATGCCAAAACGAACAGAAAGGTATATTCACCTGATCATGAAATTGAAGTTACTTTATCTGTTCAAAATATAGGTAACTTAACAGGTAAAGAGATTGTTCAGGTATATATTCAGAAAAAGAATTCTGAAATTGTACGGGCCGAAAAAGAACTCAAAGCTTTTAAAAAAGTTGAACTCCAATCTGGACAAAAGGAATCAATAACATTAGTATTCCAAGTAAACGATCTGGCATATTATAGTATTGAAGAGAAACGATGGATTGTCGAACCAGGCGAATATACGATATTGCTTGGCTCATCATCAAGAGACATCAGGGACGAACTTATTATCAGGATTGAATAACCTGTAGCATTCAAGATGTAGTATTTTTAGTCGATGTAACGACTACTTTCTTTAAGTTTAAACCAACTGAAAACTGAATATTAATTGTGAGATCATTGCAGTTTCTATTTTTTACATCGCTGTATTTAATTCTAAACAGTTACATAATGAATCCGTCCGAACTATCTTATGGAATCTTTCAGGGATCTTCTGATATAGGCCCGGTAATTAATAAGGGAAAAACTTTTTATAATCATCAAACCGAAATATATTCAATCAAAGGTTCCGGTACCAATATGTGGTTCAATAGCGATGAATTCCATTTTCTGTGGAGAAGAGTGGATGGCGATATGATTTTATCGACACAGATTGAATTCGTTGGAAAGGGAGTAGAACCGCACCGGAAAGCAGGTCTGATCATCCGCAAAAATCTGGATCCGGGTTCTCCATATGTGAGTGCAGCATACCATGGCGACGGATTGGTCTCTATGCAGTATCGTCTGGAAAAAGACTCTGCAACATATGAATTCAGAGCGCTTGACGATTCTCTGGATATACTTCAACTCATTGTACATTCCGATACAATAATCATGCAGGCAGCAGCAGCAGGTGATGTCTTGAAAGACATAGGTCGTATTGTTGTTAACTTCACAGGTGGACAAGAATATTATACCGGTCTGTTTGTTTGTTCGCATAATCCTGATGTAGTTGAAGAAGCTAACTTCAGGAATACCCGCCTGACTATTCCGGCGAGTGACAGTTTTATTCCGTATACCGACTATATCGGATCCCGGCTTGAAATTCTGGATATAATTACAGGAGATCGTAAAATTGTTTTCGAATCGGAACTTCCCATCGAAGCTCCAAACTGGTCGCGTGATAGTAAGTTTTTTATTATCAATGCCGGGGGATTACTATATAAGATTCCTGTAGGTGGAAGAAAAATAAAGCAGATCAATACAGGATTTGCCACTTCAAACAATAACGATCACGGATTATCTCCTGACGGAACACAACTTGTTATAAGTCATCATGCACAGGATCGTCCATCAGGTGAAAATTCGGTCATTTATATTTTACCTGTCAGAGGCGGCACTCCCAGACAAATCACGTTAAACAGCCCTTCTTACTGGCATGGTTGGTCTCCCGATGGTAACTATCTGATCTATACTGCCAAACGAAAGGGCACCTGGGGTATTTATAAAATCTCCGTATTGGGTAGCGAAGAAATTCAACTCACAAACTCAGCAGCGCTAGACGATGGTTCGGAATACTCTGCTGATGGTAAGTACATCTGGTTTAATTCGAATCGTACCGGAAGCATGGAGATCTGGAAGATGAGGGACGACGGTTCAGAACAAATTCAGATCACCGATGATGAATTTCAGAACTGGTTCCCCCACGAATCACCGAATGGGGATAAACTTGTATTCCTGTCATACCTGCCCGATGTAGATCCGTGGGATCATCCCTATTACAAATATGTAATGCTTCGTATGCTTAAGCTGAAAGACGGAATCCCCTGCGGCACACCAAAAGTGGTGGCACATCTTTATGGGGGACAAGGTACGATGAATGTCCACAGCTGGTCGCCCGATAGGACAAAGCTGGCTTTTGTCAGCAATTCGAAATTGATTCCTGCAAATAAAAAATAAATTTCACAAAATATGAAAAACCTTATGCTAGTATTAGCAGTAACCATTTTGATAAGCGGTTGCATGAAAAATAAAAAACCCATTTATAAGGACACGGATGCACCTGTTGATGAAAGAGTGGAGGACCTGCTGAAACGAATGACACTTGAGGAAAAGGTTTCGCAACTATTTGCATTTCGTGTTTTCGACACCCTTGCATGGGATAGCGAAGGAAATTATATTAGTACGCAGGATACTACTCAATTGAATAATGGAGTCGGGACATTCTGGTCGTGGACATTTTTCAGGGCAACACCCCGACGTCGCGTTGAATGCATTAATGGTTTCCAGCATTATCTGATCGAAAAAACCCGGCTGGGAATTCCTGCTTTTGTATTTGCTGAAGGGTTACACGGGTATCTGGCTCCAGGAGCTACCAGTTTTCCTCAGGCTATTGCATTAGGTTGTACATGGGATACAGTTCTAATTGAACAAGTTTATACAATTGCAGCACTCGAAGCCAGTCTAAGTGGAGTTACACAATTTTTATCACCGGTAGTCGATCTGGCCAGGGATCCCCGGTGGGGACGCACCGAAGAGTGTTTCGGTGAAGACCCCTACCTGGTATCACGTATGGGCTTGGCGGCTGTTTACGGGTTCCAGGGTCGCTCTTCAACAATTGATTCAGTTCATTGCGCTGTTACGCTGAAACACTTTGCCGGGCATGGTCAACCCGAAGGCGGAAGAAATATTGCACCGGTTAATTATTCAGAACGTGAATTTCGTGAAACCCACCTGTATCCTTTCGAGATTGCAGTTAAGCACGGAAATGCCCAGTCGATCATGGCTTCGTATAACGAATGGGATGGGGTGCCAAACCATATCAATCACAAACTTCTTACCGAAATCCTGCGTAATGAATGGGGCTTTAATGGTTATGTCATGAGCGATGGAGGAGGAATGGATGTGACCTGGCGTAACCACCTTGCAGCAAAAGATTCAGCTGAAGCCGGAATTCTGTCTATCATAGCAGGTGTCGATTATGATCTTTTCAGTAGTGGCTGCTATAATAATATGGCAAACCATGTTAATAGCGGACTCGTTCCAATGGATGTGCTCGACAATGCTGTGCGAAATATCCTGAGAGTAAAATTTGTAAGCGGCCTATTTGAACATCCCTATGCGAATGCCGACCAGATGGAGCATATGCTGAACTGCCCTGAACACAAAGAAGTTGCCCGGAAAGCGGCACAGGAAGCCCTTGTATTATTGAAAAATGAAAACAATCTGCTGCCCTTCGATTCAACAAAAATAAAAACCCTTGCTGTTATTGGTCCCAATGCGGCCGGTATACACCTGGGAGGTTATTCTTCCGTTCCAATGCAGGGGACCAGCGTACTTGAAGGTTTTAAAGCCTATGCAAGTAGGCATGGGATGAATGTATTGTATGCCGAAGGATGCAAGATAACACTCAACAATGAGGTACACTGGCAGGTGAATGAAAACCCGGTGCTGAGCACACCCGAAATCGATGAAAAACTAATTGCCGAAGCTATTGTTGTAGTAAAAAAAAGTGATGCAGTAGTACTGGTAATCGGCGAGAATGAACTGATCAACCGCGAAGCATGGTCAGAAAACCACCTGGGCGATGCCGATCACCTGAACCTGGTCGGTCAGCAGGAAGAGCTTGCCAAAGCGATCTTGGCTACAGGAAAGCCTGTGGTAATTGTACTTATCAATGGCCGTCCGCTAAGCATAAACTATTTGGCCGAACATGCCCCGGCAATTATCGAAGCCTGGTACCTGGGACAGGAAACAGGTCATGCTCTGACCGATGTTATCTTTGGTGAAGTAAATCCAAGTGGAAAACTTACAGTAACCATACCGCGTAACGTGGGACAACTCCCCTGTTATTATAACCGGAAACCCAGCCGTTTCAGAGAGTATGTGAACAGCAACTCGGAACCCTTGTTCCCTTTCGGGTATGGTTTGAGCTACACAAATTTCGATTACAGTGACCTAACTTTATCGAAGAAGGAAATCAGTACTAACGGGTCAGTCCGGGTATCAGTAACCGTTAAGAATACCGGAGAAAAAGAAGGTGACGAGATTGTTCAGCTATATATCCACGACCTGGTAAGTTTACCTACACGACCCATTCTGGAATTAAAGGATTTTGCCAAACTAACACTGCAACCCGGTGAAAGCCGGAATGTTGAGTTCCTTCTCACCCCTGAAAAACTTGAATCGATCGGCATGGATATGAAGCGTTCAGTTCAGCCTGGGGAATTTGCACTCATGGTTGGAAAAAATTCGATTGAGTATCTGTCTGATACTCTTACAGTAATCAGGTAGCAATATTCACAAAATCCTTATTCAGACCAGGAAAAGCAATATATATAATGAATAGTACAGGCATGAGTGATGCTACTATTAGCCGGGATTTACTGCGCGATAAAAATCTGTACATGGTTTTTATTGTCACCCTGTTTGCTGTGATGGGAGTTGCCAGTATAGCACCGGCTTTTCCTCAGATCATACGATTCTTCTCCATTACGAAAAAAGAAGTCGGCTGGCTCATTGCATCGTTTACAATACCCGGAGTATTTCTGGCACCCCTAATGGGAATTTTAGCCGACAGGACCGGAAGAAAAAATATACTTGTACCCTCATTAATATTGTTTGGTATTGCAGGTTTCATCTGTTTATTCACACGCGATTTCAAAATTCTCCTTCTACTCAGGTTTTTCCAGGGTATAGGGGCTGCTGCCCTTGGTTCACTGAATGTTACCCTTATAGGTGACCTCTACGAAGGAGAAAAAAGAATAGCTGCTATGGGGTATAATGCCAGTGTTTTGAGCATTGGTACTGCATCGTATCCTGCTATTGGAGGAGCTTTGGCTATAGCAGGTTGGCAGTTTCCCTTTATATTACCTGTGTTGGCTATTCCCTTGGGTCTTATTATTGCATTCCGGCTTAAAAATCCTGAACCAGGGTTAATACATCCTTTAAAAGGTTATCTGAAGAATGTCTGGAAAAATCTGTATCAAAGACGTGTATTGGGTCTGTTTCTTGTTAATATCCTTGTATTTTTCCTTCTCTACGGTGCCAGCCTGACTTATTTCCCCCTCTTACTGGAGGACAGGGTACAGGCAAATTCTTTACATATCGGACTTGCCATGTCGTTGATGTCATTTGTCACTGCAATTACTTCATCACAGGTACTGAAGATCAGCAGGTTATTGGGTAAACCGGCTTTGCTTTCTGCTGCTACCCTACTATATGGTTTTTCTATGTTGCTGATCTCTTATTCGTTTTCATGGATATGGATTTTGCCAGCCATTATTTGCTTTGGCCTGGGACATGGAATGTTCATCCCTACGATTCAGACAATGCTCGTTGGCTTAGCACCATTGAATGAGCGGGCAGGGTTTATGTCGATAAATATCATGATAATGCGGATTGGTCAGACTACCGGCCCTTTGATAATGGGGATATCATACGGAGCAGGAGGTTTAACGGCTGTTTTTCTCAGTGGAACGGGCATTGCTATAATTATGTTTCTGGTCGTCCTTGTATTTTTAAGAGATTCGCATAAATAATCTTTCAAATTCTGGAGAATTAATTGATTCGTATGTATTTTTGTAGATATGGCACACTGTAATTTCCTTTTTTATCAACATGGAAATGACAAACTTCTTGTACTAAGATGAAAAGTAATTCTGCTCAGAAGTTAAGAACGATGATCGAAAAAGCCATAGAAGACCATCGACTCACACGTGACGAATATGATATGATACTTCATCTGGCAACCGAGGATGGTATTGTCGATCGCCAGGAACAGACTTTGCTGGAGCAGTTACAGGATATGCTTGAAAATAAGACTGTGAAGTTTGTTAGAAAATAAAAAACCGGACTTTGCCGGTTTTTCTTGTAGTAATTCTTTACTCCGATTCCTCATACAGGATACGAATATTATCAAATGCAAAGTAAATATATTCGATATCGATACTCTCAGGTGGAGCCCATGGATTTACGAAAACCCATTGAATTCGGTTGTAATTCTCCATATCGCTCCATGTTTCCATCGGGAGGTTATTATTCGTCCATTCACTCAATGGTATCTTATAGGTAATCCATTTACCTTTTGTATTAAAATCGGTACGGTCTGTCGCACTTGTTCCCCATTCCTGTAATAAATACGTATATTGCTGAAGCCACGTACCCTCAGCATCTGTCTCGGCAAATTCAAGCTTATAAAACCCGGAATTCCATATACCTGTAATGTTCACTTCGAATTTAAGGTATAGATTTGTTGCCAGGGAACCACCTTCTATTTCATCTGGTAACGATCCAATTGCAAGTGGCATGGCCGTTGGATCTACCCACCAGTTACCGGTTCCGACATCTTCGGCAGCAGCACCAAAATAATTGCCGCTTATAACTGGTAATGTTGCTTCCGATGGCGTAACAGGCAGGCGGCCCCAATCCAGAAAGTTAAGTCCATCAAAATCGTTGATCATCACACTTACTGTATCTCTAAAGTAACCTGATTCTCCTGTTCCACCAGGAGTAACAACCCTGATTGGGCCTGGGTTGGATGCTCCATCAGGAACAACTACGGTACATTCCTCCCCATCATCAGAAGTGGACAATACCTCTCCCGGGTATCCCCCCGGGAAAATTACGGAATCTACAGCATAGAAATATCGTCCCGATAAGACAATTGTATCACCGGGAAGAGCAAACTCATTCGTCATCGTCGATATTTCGGCCGGAGGAGCAAATACAATAAAATTACTATACGTATCCTCTCCATATTGGGTAACTACCCGAACTGTATTGGGAGCCAGGGAATCGGTTCCGATATTTGGGGTCCCGGCAGGGATCTGTATAACAATATTATTCTCCGATACCAGAACAGGATTGAATATAGCCTGGTACTCATTAAAATAAATTTCCTGAGTCGTGGAGAATCCGGTTCCCTGAATGACAACCCAGTTTTCCAGTCCGGCTCCTTCAATAGGTACATCAGCCATTTCGGGATCAACCATACGAATATTTGTGATGTGTGGAGGATCGGTGCTTTCTTTTTCACACGAAAACATGAAACCTCCAATCGCCAGTACTAGAAGGATTTTACCTGGTACTGAATATAGTCGAATTTTGCTGTTTCTCATAGTCATGAACTTATAGTTATGGTAATGTTTGTTTTTACTCACCAAAGTCAAATGGAACCGGAGGCTCATTAAACAAAGGATTCTGAGCAACTTCCGATTCAGGATAGGGCAATTGCATCTTTGACGAAGGAGGCGAATAGGTTTCGTGTGTCATCTGACTTTCATCTCCCGGAATATATCTTCCCCGATCCTGAGTGGCAATATAGGCAAGAGCTTCATCAGGCTGGAAATACCACCATGCCACAATCTCAAACCAGGTATTTCCTTCCAGTGCAAGTTCTCTTCGCTTTTCATCAAAAATGTCGCGAAAAGTAAGTTCGGAGTAGCCCGATATGCCAGCCCTTGTTCTGACCCGGTTAAATGCTTCCAGCGCATCCGGATCAGTGGTAGAGGCTTCGTTACCTAAAATGGCCTCAGCATATATCAATAACAACTCTGCAAAACGCAGTATGTATGTATTGTTGGCGGCCGACATGAATCGTACTTCTCCATTATTATCATCGGGTGTACCGACAACATATTTCTTAAAATTCGCCCCGGGTCCTTCATGAGTATAACCCCCTTCACTCTCATTCAGGTCGGAATAATGATCACCGGGCATCATATAGGTCGCTTTCCTGCGTATATTGTCCTGCGAAGCAAACATCTCTGAGAGGCCAACAGTGGCAGTAACCGCTCCTCCCCATCCATCACCGACTCCGGTAATATCACCGCTAACCGCGAAATAGGCCTGAAATGAATTTCCATCTCCATAATTTCCTGCAATCCATTGCCATGCGAAGATGGATTCTTCATTGTTATCATTTTCAATAAGAAACAAGTCGGGATAATTCTCCATCAGATCATACGGACCATTCCGGATAACATCCTCAGCATAGTAAATAACACTATCTAAAAGAGCCTGATTCCGGGAACCATCTGTTGAATTGTAACCTGAAAAAGCCAGGTACACTTTTGCCAACATAGCCTTAGCCGACCATGAGGTTACTCTCCCCGGTTCCGGGTCCGTATCGGGTAAATATGATACGGCATAATTTAAATCGTTTATGATATACTGGTACACATCCTCACCGCGATTCAGAGGTACAATATAATCATCAATCAGAGCGATGTTATCCACGATAATAGGCACATTCCCCCATAGCCTTACAAGATAGAAGTACGCCACAGCTCTCATAAAGCGGGCTTCACCGATCACTTGTTGTTTTTGTTCTTCACTAATTGAAGCCGAAGATCGTTCCAGAATATTACGAATATGTAAATTGGCGTGGCCTACAACCCGGTATAGCGATGCCCATCCGGATCCAATAGTCTGATCGAGTGACGTATACGTGAAATAAACAAAATCTTCATACGACCACGGATTGATCATATTACCTCCAAGGCAATCGCCAAAGCTGAATGACCCTTTATCGTTATATTCAAACCATGCAGTGCTGTATAGTGGCGCAATTGCTGCACGAATTTCTTCATACGACTGATAATACGTGTCCATTGTGAGTGCATCGAGAGGTTCTCGTTCGAGGAATTCTTCACTGCACGATAAGGATAAAACCGTAAGCAGTATAACATGGATTATGTTTTTACTTTTATTCATTTTTATTCCTCCGCTCAGTTTAAAATTCAAGATTAATACCAACCATAAAAGTACGTGCCGAGGGGTAACGGCCTTCATCTACACCCGACTTAAGAACGTTCTGACGCTGAGCCCCGATTTCCGGATCGTAACCGGAATATTTCGTAAAGGTATACAGGTTTAGTACCTGGAAATATAGTTTTAATCTCGAAATTTTAAATTTTGAGGTCAGCTTATCCGGTATTGTATATCCTAATGATAAGTTTTTAATTCGCATATAGGAACCATCCTCAATATAGCGATCGGATATTCTGTTGTTCACGTTCGGATCGGCTGCCACGATGCGTGGAACTGTAGCATCAGGATTTATCAGGTATACATTGTTTAGGTCCTCGGTACTTCCGTTTTCATCAATCAAACCCAAACGCGCATAATCCGTTACAGTAGATAACATCCCGCGGCGCGACATTGGATTTTCATTTGTCCTGCGGAGCTGGTTAAAAATTTTATTTCCATAAGTTCCAAACAAGTAGATTGACAGCTCAAAGTTCTTATAAGTTAGCGTGTTACTCCAGCCCATAATAAATTTTGGTTGCGGATTACCGATATAGGATCGATCGGCCTCCGTAATACTATCATTTCCATCGAGATTCACAAAACGGATATCGCCTACCCATACCGAAGTTGCAGGATCGGTTCCAACCGCTGCTCCGGCGGTATGAACACCATTTTCAACAGCTTCTGCATCTTCAAAATAACCATCGATAAGATATCCATATAACTGGCCAACGGGTTCACCAACCACTGTGCGTGTAATGGTCTCAACTCCAATCGATTCATCTATAATACTTCCGGAAGTTACCAGTTTTGTAATCTCGTTACGGTTCAGTGAGAAGGTAATTCCCGATTTCCAGAAAACAGCACCTTCTAAATTCACCGTATTCAGTGTAAATTCCAGACCCTGATTAATCATACTTCCTATATTTACAAAGGGTGGCTGGATGTATGCGACAGTCCAGTCGAGATCGGTAGCCGTGTAAAGGGGCATGGGTAACTGCAGGAGTAAATCGTCCGTGTACTTGCGATAAACTTCTGCAATAAATTCAATACGATTGTGAAACATGTTAAGATCAAGTCCGAGGTTGACAGCTCGTTGTGATTCCCATTTGACATCAGGATTGGGTAAATTTGTCAGTAAGAATCCGGGACCATAGTCGGTTGGCCAATTGGTTAACGATGAGCCATAACTGTAAGTCCCGATATTCTGATTCCCAGTCTCACCATAACTGACACGTAACTTAAGCATATTGATCTGGTCTATATTCTGCATAAATGCTTCTTCACTGATTCTCCAGGATGCAGCCAAAGAGGGAAAGTAACCCCATTTATTATTGGGCCCGAAGTTTGACGATCCGTCGGCACGAATGGTACCAGTTATGGTATATCGGTTGTTGTAAACATATTGCAGACGTCCGAAATATGATGCCATAGCCCATTCGCTTTTCTGGCTATATGCTTCACTGGTTTCAATATCCCCTGCATTTACCTCATGAATACTATTGGTGATAAAATTCTGACGAACTGCTTCAACTCTCTCCCAGGTACTCTCCTGTGCCTCCTGTCCTGCCATAATAAGTATTTCATGCTTTTCTGCAAATGTCCTGTCAAACTGCAACACGTTATTAATAATCCAGCTGCTGCTTGCCGATACATTCCGGCGTGAAGTGTTTATTGGAATTGAATATGTGCCGAAATCATTTCTGGGTACAAACCTGTAACCATTTGTATATGCGACATTTGTACCAAATTCAGTTCGAAAAGAAAATCCTTTGAAAAACCTGATTTCACCATATAAATTGGCAGTAAAATTGGTTCTTTTTTTGAGATCTTCCCTCTCTAAAGCTTCTGCAATAGGATTCGTTATACCAAAAGCTTCTGCCGGGCCACCCCAGGTTCCGTCAGGATTTCGAATAGGAATATCAGGTGATTGTTCAATGGCTGTACTCAATAAATTAAATTCACTGATAGAGATTTTCTCGTTGGTACGGCTTGCACTTGTATTGGCCCCAAATTTTAGCCACTCACGAGCCTGATTGTCGATATTCAGACGAAACGAATATCGGTTGAAGTCAGAACCAATCACAATTCCTTCCTGATCCAGAACACCACCTGATAACATGAAGCTGGTTTTTTCATTTCCCCCGCTTAGGGTAATATTATGAGTCTGTTGAGGAGCGTTGCGAAACATTTCCTTCTGCCAGTTGGTCCCTTCACCAAGAACACTGGGATCGGCATACTCCGGACGCGATCCCCATCCAAGAATTTCTTGTCTTTCATTCAAAAATTGAGCATATTCCCGGAGGTTTAGTACATCGACAAATTTTGGTAACTGCTGAATTCCATAACTTCCTTCGTAAGTCACTTTCGTATCTCCCAACTTCCCTCTCTTTGTTGTAATAAGGACTACTCCATTTGCTGCGCGTGAACCATAAATCGCTGTCGATGAAGCATCTTTCAGAACCTCCATTGATTCAATATCGTTCGGATTTATTGTTGCCAATGCACTGGTATTATCACCTGAATATCCACTCATAGGAATACCA
>Ga0299912_10001599_pt1 | contig 18269 bp, 8 predicted proteins | sample RVTome_2_FD_207667 | JGI IMG/M metagenome (GOLD analysis project Ga0299912, IMG submission 207667) | Soil microbial communities from uranium-contaminated site in the Upper Colorado River Basin, Wyoming, United States - RVT95D214 (version 2) ... | reverse complement strand
AGGCTTTTCGAAAACGGCATAGTGACTATTGACGAGTCCCAATGGACCCAATCTGCGTTTGACGTTTCGGCGTGGGCAAATGGCAATCCCGATTTCCAGATCAGATTCGGCCTTGGACCGACCGACATGGCCTGGCAATATTGTGGCTGGAATATCGATGACCTTGTCGTTACCGCGGCCGATTGCGACGCTCCTCAACAAATCCCAACGCTGTCGCAATGGGGCTTGATCATACTGGCCTTATTGGTTGTGGCGGCGGCCACAGCGGCCGTTGTCCGCAGGCGATATGCCCTGACCATTGGGCGCGGGTATCGCGGCTAATTTGTCGCCATATCCCCTGCACCAGAAAAAGATGTAGGCGCAGGGGTTGCGAATCGCCCGATTCCTCCATAATCGGCGGCGAATATAGACTTGACACATCCGCCGCATTTTATAATATTCGTGAAAAAGTATTGACTAATTTTCAAAAGGAATTATATTAGACCAAGTAGCAATGTACAATTTAATTTGGAGTTCTTTTCTATAATATATAAAGGGTCATTTCCCAAAATGAAGGGTTTTTATCCACCCTGGATCACACAACGCGGAGGTTAGTTAAGTAGTTGAGGGCATCGGCATTTTCCACGAAATTAAGTTACTATTTTAAAGGAGTTTCTATGAGAAGACTTTGGTTGGTTAGTGCGCTCTTACTGGCGAGCGTGCTCGTGTGGGCCGCCCCGGCGGCCGCCGGTACATTCAGTACCGATTTCGAGCAATTCTACGCCGACAGGCAGAGCGATGAAATGATCGGCGCAATTATCACGATGGCCGATCAGGTCGATTTAACGGCTTTGCAGGCGGAACTCTATGCTCGCCACGCGGATAGGCGTGAATGGCATGAGGCTGTCGTGACGGCGCTGCAGGCCAAGGCGACGCAAAGCCAGGCTGATATACTCGCCCAACTCGATGATTTATCGAGGCAGGGCCTGGTGAGTAAATATCGTGGCTTATGGCTCGGTAACGTTGTCCTCGTTACTGCTCTGCCACAGGCCCTGGATATAATCGTGGCGCGAGAAGACGTTTTGGAGATCAGCCCCAATTATGAAATCGAGTCAATTGATCCGGTCGATAAAGGCGGCGATGAGCCGATGCTGGCCGGTGTCGAACTCGGCCTGGAGGCGATTCGTGCCGACGAGGTCTGGGACATGGGTTATACAGGCGAAGGCAGGCTGGTAAGCCACCTGGATACGGGTGTTGACGGCAACCATCCGGCTTTGGCCAGCCGCTGGCGGGGTTTGGACCCGCGCTATGCTAATAATCCCGAATGGGCCTGGTTCGATCCTGTGACCAATACCGATTTTCCGTTCGACGGCGGTGCCCATGGTACTCACACGATGGGAACGATCTGCGGCCTGGGTGAGACAAGCGGCGACACGATTGGCGTCGCTTTCGGAGCGGAATGGATGTGCGCCGGCGTGATTGATCGCGTTTCGATCCCTCAGACAGTCAATGATGCCCTATTATCCTTTCAATGGTTGGCAGATCCCGATGAAAATCCATCGACCGTCTGGGACGTGCCCGACGTTTGTTCGAATTCTTGGGGTTTGGTGACCGGTCATGGTTATCCGCCTTGCGATCAAACTTTCTGGTCCGTGCTTGATGGTCTTGAGGCGGCAGGTGTAGTCGTGGTTTTCGCCGCCGGTAACGAAGGGCCTGGGGCAAACAGCCTAAGACGGCCCGCCGACCGGGCGACCACCGATTTTTCGAGCTTTTCAGTCGGCGCCCTCGACGGCAATAACAATAATTTGCCGATTGCTGATTTCTCCTCGCGCGGCCCTTCGAACTGCACTCCGGATGGCACGCCCACGTTCAAGCCGGAAGTTTCGGCGCCGGGCGTTAACGTTCGCAGTTCAGTGCCGGGTGGAGGTTATCAGGGCGGCTGGAGCGGCACCTCGATGGCCTGCCCGCACGTCGCCGGCGTGGTCGCACTCATGCGCCAGGCCAATCCCAATTTGACAGTCGAACAAATTAAGCAGATTATGCTTGAAACCGCCGCCGATCTCGGTGATACGGGTGAAGATAACGCCTATGGCATGGGTATAGTGGATGCCTACGAGGCGGTTCTCAGGGCCCTCGCTTACCTCGAGGGGTGGGGCACATTGGCCGGCCAGATTACCGACGAGGCGACCGGTCAACCCATCCACGGTGCGCGGGTCGAAGTCTTGAATGAAGCCTGGTCAGCCACTTCACGGGCCAACGGCTGGTACTACCTGTTTATGCCGGCTGATACGCTTTACGATTTAAAGGTATCTTTCCCGCCCACTCATCTGCCGATTTTCGACGAACAGATGGTCACTGAAAACGAAACGACGTTCGTGGACTACGCTCTGGAAGGCAAAGTGACGGTTGCTCTCAAAGCCTCATTCGGCAATCCCGAGGACGTGGTTTACCGGACCTTCTATCTCAAAGGCAGTTGGGATAACGACGGCTTCTTCGATGCCTCGTGGTCCGGAGATCTGATCGCCATAATGGATAACGGCGTTGCTCCGGATCAAACGGCCGGCGATGGCATATTCACCGGCAGCGTTATGCTCGCGCGCGACGAGGTTAACACTTATAGTTGGGCCATTTATTCGGAAAACTACGGCGGTGAGGCTGCGCGCCTTGATGATGGCGCGGATTTCGATATTCCGAACTTGAATCCGCCGGTCGTTCCGACTCTCGCGGTTAATCCGTCGGGATTTGATAACAACTGGATCTTTTCGGTTGAAGGCGATAACGGCCTATCACTCGATTTAATGCCAGGCATCAACAGCCGGCCCGAAAAATGGGGCGCGGCCGATTCGCTTGAAACCGGAGTAACGTACACCTTCCGTTTCCAAGTGATGCATTCCGATGTAGCTTCCTATGGTTCCGGCGGCCTCGGTGGTCCGGATCTGCACTTTACCCCGGATGTTGACGGCGCTTATGATTTCATTTTCGATGACAGATACGATTCATATGTCGTACAACTCTCCGGAACCGAGGGTCCTCCCGTATTCTTGGGTGCGCAAAGCGGCCTTGATGGCCATATACCGGTTTCCTGGCTGCCTCCCGGGACAACCGAGAGCTCGGAAATGGCCTATGATGACGGGGTGCTGGCAAACGCGTATTACTACTACGCCGCGGAAAACCTCATGGCCACCATGTTCGTGCCCGAGAGTTATCCGGTCACCATCGATTCGGTCTTGGTGCACGTCCTGACCGAGGGCGATCCCTACTGGCCATGGCCGGACCCGGTGCATGACCCGGTGGGTATATCGATTTACCTTGACGATGGAACCGGGATGCCCGAGGCCGATCCGGTATTCTATACCACTCAGGCAGGAGAGCCTGGCGAGTGGGTGCGCGTGGATGTTGAGGAGATTACGGTTAGCAGCGGTCCTTTCTGGGTCGCCATGAATAATCTCTCGGATTTTGGCCCGTACGACGGCCTGGGACTTGATGTCGTGACCGATTACCCGGCCAATAAATGGGTGAGGGAATTCGGGACCTGGATGCCTCTTGACATGTACACCGGCGATCATATGATCCGGGCCAAGGTGTTCGGGGGCGACAGGTCAACATGGCTTGGCTATGATGACGCTACGCCCGCCGGTGAAATATCATCTCAGGTTCACCAGGGCGGCAACTCGAAATCATCTGCCGGCACCGACATGATTATTGAAGCAAAGCCCGCAACCAAGATGGCCAATCCAATTAGCCGTCTTGCTTATCATCCGAAAGTCTTTTCCGGGCCGGGCGACGTGATTACCGATACTCAGGTTCTGGCCGGCTATAATCTCTATAGAGATACTTCCCCGGCGCCATTCGATCGCGACTTGATGATTAACTCTGATTTGATCATCCCGACGAATTACGACGACTGGGGTGACGACATCTACGGCCCGATTATCAACGGTGTGACCTATTTCTACCAAGCGTCGGCCGTTTACGATATCGGCGGCGGCAATTTCGTGGAAGTGGGGCCGTCCAACGAGGCGAGTGGCACTGCGCAAAATCATCCGCCAGTCGCACCGGTCAACCTTCTGGGTGACGTGAGCGACCACGATGTAACGCTTACCTGGGATCCAAATAGCGATTACGATATCGCTTCTTACAATATCTACCGCCGCGATTACAATCAGTCCGATTTCAATCTGGTCGGCAACGTCGGTCACCCGACGACGACGTTCCAGGAAACGATCGCGATCGACGGCATCTACCGTTACAAGATCAAGGCTGTCGATACGGGTGGCATGGTATCCGAGAACTTTTCGAACTATATTGACGTCGCGGTCGGGCTGATACCGCCCGGTGTTCTTTCAGCCACCGACGATGAGGAATTCCAGATAAGCCTCGATTGGCGCAATCCGGGTGGCAGAACGCAATCCGATGTTCAGGATATCGCGGTCGGCGTGGTCATGTCGGATTACAGTAATGCTGAGAGCGAAGTAAGAGATTATCTGCTCAATAGCGGTGAAGTCAGTTCGGTGACTTTTATCGATGCCCAGATTAGCACACCGACGTTCGAGGATCTCGAACCATATGACATGCTGTTGGTCTGGACCAATTATACGCCTCAAAACGGCGTCGCATTGGGCGACGTCCTGGCGGAATATGCCGAGACGGGCAAGGGAATCGTCGCTCTTGAATTCGCGTTTACGACGGGCTGGGGCGTAAGCGGGAGATTCATTAGCGAATACAGCCCATTTGGCGTTACCAGCACAGGTTATATGCAGGTTTCGTTAGGCGATTATGATGACGGTCATCCATTGATGCAGGATGTGAGTTCGCTGGGCGACTATTTCGTCTTCCAGGTTCCGGTGCAGAACGATGGCGAGGTTGTCGCCTGGTGGAATAATGGCTGGCCGGCAGTCGCCTATAACAGCGAGAATCCGAATATAGTCGGTATCAATGCCTATGTCGGTTATCCGGATCGGCAATGGACCGGCGACATGCTGCAGCTCGTGCTGAACAGCGTGATCTTCGTCTCCAGCGGCTCGGGCATCCAGCCGGACGGTTTCGTTCTGTATAAGGCTCCTAACGAAGCCGGTCCGTATGCCGAAATCGGCGACTTCCCCGGCGAACAACATGACTTCGTCGATAGCCCGGTGCCGAACGCCGTACCGTATTATTACAAAGTGACGGCTATCTGGGACGGCGAGGAATCGGATCCGTCGAATACGGCCATGGGGATAGCAATGAATTATCCTCCGGAGCCACCGGCTGAGTTGGAGGCGGTCGTTGATCATTATGATGTCAACCTGACCTGGACCTTCACCGACCTGATGGGCGATCTTGACCATTACGCTATCTACCGCAAATTGACCGGTGAAACCGACTGGACGTTCGTGGGCACCAGCACGGTTCTGAGCTATACCGATGAGATCACACCCGGTGAAGACGGGGTTTATCGGTATGTCGTGACTGCCGTTGATGACGGTTCGCCTCAGCTCGAATCGGCTCAATCCAATTCGGCGTTCGCGCCTGTCGGCAATCTGCCGCCGGTGAATCTGCGCGCAACCAGTGATCAGGAATCGGTGGTACCGCTGCATTGGTCGGAGCCGGGAATTTTACCCTGCTCGACTATAGCCTATGATGACGGTGCCTTGATGAATGCTTACTACTACTATGCCGCTGAAAACATCATTGCCAACGAATTCGTGGCCGTGGCTCCCATCCAGATCTGCACGCTCTTCGTGCACGTCCTGACTGAGGGAGACCCCTACTGGCCGTGGCCGGATCCAAACCATGATCCGGTTGAAATAACGGTCTGGGAGAGCGATGGGGGCGGGTATCCTGGCGAAATGATCCATTCCGAAATAGCCACGGCAGAATATGGCGAGTGGATTGCGGTTGCCCTTGATCCACCGCTTGACTGCAATACCGACGAGTTCTGGGTTGGCATGAATAATATTTCGGATTTTGGCCCTTATGATGGCATGGGCCTGGATGGCGCCACAGATTACCCTCAATACAAATGGGCTCGTGAATTCGGCTCCTGGTATGCGCAGGATATGTATTATGGCGATCAGATGATCAGGGCCAGCATCGTATCCGGCGGGCGGTCAGTCCTGCTGACGGAAAATAATCCGACGGTCGGGCCGGTCAAGGCCGCTCCTTCACCGGGTTCGGCTAAATCCGCTGCCAATGCGGCGAACAGCAGCTCATTCTCGATGCTCACTAAGCAGATCGGGAACAGCGATCAGCCAAGGCCGCTCGATACCGAAATTCTGCTTGGCTATAATCTCTATCGGGCTACCGCGCCGAACGTGCCCGTAGATGACGCCCACAAAATCAACACGAGCCCGGTTGTCGGGACCTCCTATGACGATGAGAGCGTCACTAACGGCACCCCGTACTACTATGTAGCGGTAGCGGTTTACGATAACGACGGCGATATCGAATTTTCGCCGCCCTCCAATGAAGTTTCGGCGACGCCGCGCTGGGCCGGCCAGCTGGCCGCCAATCCGTCCGAAATCGACACGAGCGCCCACATGCGCGATATAGTCGTTGTGCCGGTGACGCTTTCCAATGCCGGCGGCCTGCCGGTGAACTTCTCGGTGGAGACGTTCCTGGACCAGCTTGGCCGCAATGAAGCGCCGCCTGCCTACAAAGCGACGGAAGCCAAATTCAGCAGCCGTGTTTACGATTTCGATAAATCGAATCCAGCGGATGATCAGAACAACCCGCCGCTTATCCTCGACCAGGGCGGCCCGGATGAATTCGGCTATGTCTGGATCGATTCCGATGAGCCAGGCGGCCCCACCTTTAACTGGGTCGATATCGAGGGAATCGGGCAGCCGCTATACATGTATGACGACGATAACCAGGGTCCGTTCCCCATGGAATTCGATTTCTCGTTCTATGGCCAGATGTTCAACACTTTCCGGGTCTGCTCGAACGGCTGGATTTCGTTCACCAGCACGATGGGCTCATATTGGAATGAGACAATTCCGAATATCAACGCTCCGGAAAACCTGATCGCGCCGTTCTGGGATGACCTGAATCCAAGCGGCGGCGCGCAAGGTATGATTTATTTCTACACGAGCGACGATTCGGTGGTCGTTTCCTGGATTGACGTGGCGCACTACTATGATTACAACGATGGCGGGCCGTATACTTTCCAGATAATCCTCACTTCAGACGGCAAGATCACCTACCAATATTTGTCGATGGCGGAACCGACCTATAGCTGCACAATCGGCATTCAGGACGGCACGCAGACGATCGGGTTGATGATCGCTTATGAGCAATACTACCTGCACGATGAGATGGCCATCAGGATCAATCCGGGATGGCTCAATGCTGACCCGCGTTCGGGCGTCGTCGAAGCCGGCGGTAACTTCATGCTTGATGTCATCCTCGATGCCAGCACGCTGGAAAGCGATATTTACTACGGCAGCGTCGTAATCCACGGCTGGGATCAAAACCACAGCCTGCCGGATATCGACATCCCCGTGTCCTTCCGCGTTGATCCGCTGGGCATCGAAGATCAGGTGAAGCTGCTGCCCAGGGAATTCGCCCTGGAGCAGAATTATCCGAATCCGTTCAATGCCAGGACGGAGATCAGGTATGCTCTGCCATACGATAGCGACGTGAAGCTCGAAGTGTACAATGTGCTCGGTCAGAAGGTAGCTACGCTTGTTGATGGCAGACAGACAGCCGGATTCAAGACCTTCATCTGGGATAGCCGGTCGGCCACGGGTGAGGAAGTATCCTCCGGCATGTACCTGTATAGACTGCAGGCTGCCGATAAGACGTTTGTCAACAAGATGCTGCTGCTGAAGTAGTTTCTCTCGATTTCATCAGAATCGACCTCGAAAGGGGCGCCCGAAGGGCGCCCCTTTATTATTGGGAATGCTGGCAAAATCTCGATCATCGCCCTGACAAATCTTATCGCGTTCTTAGGCCGGAGCGTGCGGCTATGCGCCGCCGCAATACGGCAATATGAAATTACACAAATATCCTTATCTGATTTCTATTGATTATGTTGCATTTGAATACCGGCGGGGCCTGCGGATCGGGAATACTTCCAGAGGGACACGGCATGCCGTGCCTCGACACAATCAAATTTGCTGACGAATTTGAGGGGGGTGCCTGATGGAGATGCTATTGAATGCTTTATTTATCGGCAGGCAACTCCACGCCGTAACTGGCGGCATGGCGCTTGATTATGCCGAGCCTGGCCATGTCGGCGTGAACGAGTGATTGAATAACCGATTTAATCTTGTCTCTTACCTGTTCTCTTTGATATATGACCTGAACCGATAGGAGATTATCGAACTCATGGTCATCCATTAAGCTCCTGGCAACCTCGCGTTCACGCCCCAGACCGGCTTTTTCCGCCTTACGGCGGTTGCTTTCGACGATGTCGGTATATTCGGCCTCTTTTCGGGACAATTCGCCGAGTTCGATCAGAAGTTCAAGTTGTTCTTTGGTTAAATTTTTTATCACCTCGGGGGATAATTCCATTGAGTCTCCTTACGATTGCCCTGGCCGGGATCACGCAATCTCAATCTACAATCTCGCCGTTGATTCTATTTATTTCACCTTAACCACTATCAGCGTCATGTCATCAGATTCGACTGTATCGGAGGCGAATTGACGAACGGTTTTGATCAGGTGGCCGCAGATAAACTGAGCCGATTGGCCGCGCGCTTCGTGAACCGTCCTGATAAGCCTATCTTCACCGAATTCCTCCCCGGCTTCGCTGAACGCCTCCGATAGACCATCGGTGTACACGACCAGGATATCGCCGCTTGCCAGTTGAACCTGGGCTTTCTGATACGCCGCACCTGTAATCGCGCCCAGAAGCAGGCCCCCGTCCTTGAGCAAAACCACGTCGGAATTTCTTCGCAAAATAAAAGGATAATTATGACCGGCGTTACAAAAGCAAAGATCGCCTTTATCGCAGTCAAGTTCGCCATAGAACATAGTGATGAATTGCTCGGGCGACGTTGATTCGAATAAAAATTCGTTGATGCCGGCGATCATGGTTTCCATGGGGCTGCCCCGGCGGCCTTCGGATTGCAGAATGGCCTGGAGACGAGCCATCAAAAGCGCCGCCCCGACGCCCTTGCCGGCAACGTCAGCGATCACGATGCTGGTCTGGCCGCCGGCGGTCGTGATAAAGTCGTAATAATCGCCGCCCACCTGTCGGGAGGGGTGATTGAAGGCGGCGAATTCATATTTTTCGTGTTCAGGGACGCGGCTGGGCAAAAGATTGATCTGAATCTGCCGCGCCATCGCCAGTTCCTCTTCGAGACGTTGTTTTTCGAGTGATTCAGCATAAAGCTTAGCGTTGTTGATAGCCACCACCACCTGGTTGGCGAGCACCGTCAGCAAGGTGATATCTTCATATGTGTACCTGAATCCCGCTATCTTGGGCGAGGTGGAAATGAGGCCGACTAATTCACCTTTGTCAGCCAGCGGCAAAAGCAAATGGCCGTTCAACGATGCCAGGCGATTAAGCAGATGACCGTTTCGCGCCAGCCGCTTGACACTGTCCATAAATATCGGTTTTTGTTTTTCCAGCAATATCGCGAGCAGTCCATCTTCGATAGGATATTCGCGCGATTCACCGACGAGTTTATAAATCGGTTTTTTGTCTTGACGCAGGGCAAAATGGGTTCTTTCGATAAACATTTCGCGATTAAGCAGATCGCTGACCAGCGTCACCAGCCTCGAGGTGTCGAAAACCGTGATTAACTCCCGAGAAACGCTTTCCATCAGGTGGCGGTAATCGCTGCGGCTCCTGATGAACAAGCGCCTGACAAAGTCATCTACCTGCGTGTAGATAGGCTGGAAAAATAGCAGCATGATCACGACGATTAAAATATCGAGAATCCGGGATTGAAAGCCGAAAGTCGCAAAAAACAGCGTCGATAGCTGATTGATAATCAAGAGATAGCCGCCGACCACGATCGCCGTGGTAATAGTGTACACCAAACTTTGTCGAGCGATAACGCCCATATCCAGGAAACGATACTTGATGATGGCCCAGGCAATGGAACCGGGGCCCACGATCAAGGCGGTCAGGATCATAATTTCGCGCAGCACCTCCGGGAATTGCAGCGATAACATCGTGGGGATGATCACACTTAAGGCATAAAGTCCGACCGCCACGCCGACTCCGGCAATGACGATTTTCACCTGGATTTTTAAGGCAGGATTATTAATATTGCCGTAGCCGGAGGCCAAAAAGTAGATGGACCCGAGCACGTAGGTGAGATTGATAAGAGAGAAAAATCGAGTGTGAAAGGATAATATCAGCCCCAAAAGAGCGGCGATCAATTTAAGCAGGGAGCCGACGATATTGAGGGCAAAACCTATGACCGGCAGGGAAGTATCGAGAGTAAATAAATCGGCGAGCCGCTCAGGATTGTTGAAAAAGATAGCCATGAAGATGCGGAATATGTGAGGCACAAAAGCCAGTTGGAGCAAACGCTTGTGGCGCCGGTAAAAAGGCAAAGGCTCCGGGAACAACACGGAAAACCAGAGCAAAATCGGGAAAAACAGCTCCCAGATATAAAATATATTGGTTATCGGCTGTGATAAATCAGCCGGTTCAATGATTACGGTCCGGTAAATCGCGGAAAAGAACGGGGCGATGCCGGCGAATAGCAGCATGGCGGAAACCACCCGGTTCTGGTTCGATCTGGCGTTTTCCTTGAGAATGATGCCGGCTATCAGAAATAGAACCAGAGCCGAGGCCAGATAAACAAGCGAGATAAGATAGTATGGGCTCATTGCAGACCAAATTGCTGGGCCCGAGGTGTCAATCTTTTAATTTTTTCTGGAGGATTACCTCGGTGCCGCTGCCGGTACAATAAAAATCGACCGAATCCATTAAGGAGCGGACGATGAAAATGCCTCTGCCAACCTGCTTTAACAGATTTTCCTTGTCAACTGGATTGGGCACGCTATCCGGATCGAAGCCCGTTCCCTGGTCCTTTATACTGATACGAGCAATTTCGCGGTCAATATCTATTTTGACCGTGACCTTCTTTTCAGGTCGACTGGAATTACCATGCGTGATGGCGTTATTGACCATTTCCGAAATCGAGATGGCGAAATCGGCGATCTGCGACCGGGAAATACCGGCCTTGCCGAACCGGTCATAAACGAAATCATCAACCGCCGAAATATATATACTATCTGACGGAATGACGATGCTATTCCCGGAAATCTCGGGCCTGTCCATCAGGATCTCCAGGCAACCGCAGACCCGGACGCGGGGCCGGTCAACGATCCGTGACAACCCGGGAAAAAGACTGCAAGATGAATCATCTGAAGCATCCGGAAACGCCCGCCGGGCCTGTCCATATGGGCCTGTCCATATGGGCCGGCGGTCAGTTGCTATTTGAAGCTTTCCAGGGCCTGGTCAACCGAGTCGTAGCTTTCGAAAACGGTGATCAGCTTGGTAATTGTCAGCAGTGATTCGATTTTCTCGGTCACTCCGGCCAGTTTCAGTTCGCCGCCATTATTGCGCATGGTGGTCAGACCGGAAATTAAAATGCCCAGGCCGGTTGAATTCATCCATTCGACCTTGGAGAGATCAATTACGACTTTTTTCTTGCCCTGGTCGATAAAATCGTGAAGCTTATCATGGAGCAGAGTGGCATCAGGGCCGCCCATAATTTTGCCCTTGGGCTCGAAGATCACGATATCGCTAACCTCACGATGGGTCAATTTCATTTTTTCTCTCCTTCGTCAAAATAGTCAGCCGAATTTCTAATTTCAATTTTAATTTATCACCGGCTTTTTTCCGGCCAGGCTCACGATAAGCAGCCGGTGCCGGCTGAAGATATTAACCGTTTTTTTTCACGGTTTGTCAAGCATAAACACCCGTAATAAGCGACGCCGCCAGAGAAGCCAGGGCGAATGAGATTAGCGGATATCCCAAATAACTTTTTGAACTGAATAGAAAAACCCTGCAGGGCTATTGATATAGATAAATACGGCGGGGTCGTTATTTAAAAAGGGCCTTGATCTTGCCCCAGGTGTCAAGTTTTATCCCCAGCGTGGTCAGCGTCAGGTCGATCCGAATTCGTCCCTGCTGGGCTGCAAATGAAGGAGTGGCCTCAACGCCATTGACCTTGATTGTAATATTATCGCCGGGGGCCCACCCCTCTTTGGTTTGCGTATCCGGATTGTCTTTAGCGATAAAAAGCGAATATTGACCGCCGATAGAATGACCGCGATCGAATTCCTGCCCGTTTATATAGGCGATTACCGGAAGATTGTCAGCAGCCGGCTCGCCCGAAATGGAGATTGAACCATATGGTTCACAGGCTGTGCCCAATAGCTGCCCGAATGACGGTGACGACGTCGCCAGGACGCATATTATAACCCCAATTAAAATTCCACCTGCTTTTCTGTACATAAACTTTCTCAGTGCATAAAAAATAGTCCTGACAATTGACGATGTCAAGGTTTATTTTTGGTTTTTTACCGCTTTTATATCGGTCGCTGCAAAAACCGTGCCCCGAATTTTGGCTATCTCGTTGTATCGCATAAGATTATCGGTAATTTGCAGGCTGAGTTTTGGTTGAAATGCATCGACCTCGTTTTAATTTGATTGGATGCTTTTTCAATTAATTGGCTGGCCCGCTCCGCGACAGCGTGGGTTCTTCTTAACATCAACAAGCTTGTTAATGATCTGGCCCGCACTGCTAAAGGGCTTGTTGAAAAACCCCGAAAGGTGCCGCCGGTTCTCCGTAACCGGCGGCCCGTTGTCGGGCACGGAGGCCCGACAACACAAAAATAACCTTTTTCAACATGCCCTAAAGCGGGGATAGGGCGTCATGCTGATTGATCTTTAGCCCATAATAAGATGGACTCGATTTTCTTATATGGATTATTGCTCGATTAATAAAATCAGCGCGCAATCTTGGATGTATTCGTCAGGGCGAATGACAGGTGCTCCAGCTCGATGCACATATTTTGATTGATGAAGACAGCGTCATCGGGAAGCCGCAAATTAATGGGGGCGAAATTCAATATCGCCTTAATGCCCGCGGCTATTACATCATCGGCGATCGCCTGGGCGGCGCTGGCCGGCACGGCTATGATAACCATATCGATTTTTTCAACAGTCGCGAGCTTTTTGAAATCTTTTATATCGGAAACGATGATTCCCTTGTGGTTAGAACCTATTTTTCGCTGATCGTTATCGAAAACGAGCTTAATATTAAAACCCTGCTTGGCAAATTCTTTATAAGATACCAATGCCGAGCCGATATTGCCGACGCCGATCAATGCGACGTTCCAGAGGCGGTTTAAGCCGAGGATTTCGCCGATGCGGTTGCGGAGTTCGATAACCGGATAACCCAGTCCACGCGTGCCGAAGCTTCCGAAAAATGACAGGTCCTTGCGAACCTGTGCCGGCGTCAGCTTTTCGCGGCTGGCCAGCTCTTTGGATGAAATGGTCTTATAGTTTTCATTTTCGAGAGCGACCAGGGCCCGATAATAAATCGAAAGGCGGTGGATTGTCGATTCGGAAATCTTTCTGGCATTCGGTTTTAGCATGTCCCTACCATATTACATATTTGTGAACTGTTTCACAAATTTAAGATAGATTCGAGAGCAAATGTTGTCAAGATAATTTTGACCGATGAAGCAATTTTTTGCAAAAAATCAGGGGGACTATATATTTCCATTCTGGGGCAGAGGCGTAATCGATATAACGATAATGCGTTACGCTGACCATCGCCAGTTTCGGGGACGGGAGTGATCGAAGAATTCGCGGTTTCGGCAGAGTGGCGCGAAAACGACTCAGGCGAATTCTCAGTGAAGACTAATAATAAATGTGAATATCGAAAATTGTGGAGGCTTGATATAAAAATCACCAGATTTGTGGCCAGATTCAATTCGCCACGACGTGAGAATTGGTTGACGAAAACAAATGCTAAGGGAAAAGATAGGGGAATTTTGCGAATTCCCGGATTTGCCGCTGGATTTTTAATGAAGCGGACCACTGGTCAAAGTAGGATCGAATTAACTTCTTTAATTCTATATGGGGAAAGCCAGAGCCTGGGCAGGCGGTTTTCGCGATCTTATTATGGGGAATAATAGCATTTTTAAAATCAGGGCGGATTTGGTAAAGAAAACACCAGAGGGCGATCACGCGCGCCCCGGAATCGAGCTGGACGGCCGTGGGAGTAATCGGCCCATAACGCCCGGCGGCATTGGCGCCCGGAACTGACGTACCAGGTTCGAAATTGCCGTGAAATGCCAGACCCAGCGATCTTTTATTGAGTCCCTGTGCGTGATTGCCGTAGCGATCCCATCGGCAGAAAGAGCAGGCATCACCAGACGGCATGATCACGCAGTTATAGCCTGTACGCCAACGGTTGCCATGAGAATCTTTGCGCTGCAAAACCGAGCGCACAAGCTCATCGAAAGAGATCCTGCTGTCTCTGGCCGTGTGGTGATATATAATCAATTCGGGACTGGCGGAGCGCAGGTGGACGGTTGTGAGGCTCTCCGGATCAACGCCGCCATTATATGCAATAGCCATAACATCGCGGAGCGCGGGTTGTCCGATAATTTTTGGATACATAACATTCCTGTTTTTGAGATTGGCCGCCGGCAGCAGCCATTTTTTCCAGACGACCTATAATTTAGTCACGATGATTGAATTATAACCGGCTACTTGTTCCCCAAAAATGGCAAGCTCACATTCTTAATGCATGTTGGTAGAAGATGCCTGCGGAATGTTGCCGATGCATCATGCAAATATATCAGGATTTGCCATAAAAATTTGCTGGAACATTCGAATATTATCTGCCATAATAATAGAGGTCGCAGGACACATTAGCTTTGAGCGATTTTTTCAACCAGAGTATATTCACAGATACCTATATGCCAATTTTCGGGGAAAGGGATGGAGTTCGGATAGAACGCCATTCTTTCTAATGGCTTAAACCTGTTTCAAGGAGGTTTTAATGTCCGCTATACATGGCCGCCGACAACTGCAAATCGCCTTTTTGTCTGCCATCGTGGGGCTTTTCGCGCTCATGTCCGTGCTGCTTACCGCCGGGGATAGTGGTAATTTGCCCGACCAGAGAGTCAAAGTGATAGACTTCTATCCGCAGGGGGTGATCGGTCGGCCCACCAATATTAATATTAAATTTTCCAACGACCTGGTGCCGGATGACAGCCTGAACAAGGTTACGACTGAATTGCCTTTTATCATCGAGCCGCCCATATCGGGCCTGGCGCGCTGGATCGATAACGACAAACTACGGTTTTTCCCCGATACGATGTATGCGCCATCCACCATCTATAAAATCGAATTCAAATCCGAGCAAGCATATTTGAACGGCAACCGGATCGATGAAAGCAGGATATTTGAGTTCAGCACACCGGTGCTGATCGTCAAGGAAGTCGATGCCTACGTCGAAAACGTGCCGAGAAAGGGATCGTTTATCAGGTTGGTGGTGTATATTGAGTTTATCTATGCCGTCCGATATGACGATTTAATTGCGCATCTGGCAACCAATCTTAGACCGGGTGGAGAAGCGCTTACTTTTTCATCCGATGACAGCCCGGTTTCGGAGAAGTTCAGATTAGTCTCAAACGAGTTCGACCGACGGCCGGTGGAGGGAACCCGTTATGAAATTATGATTAAAAAAGATCTGCCCTGCGTGGGCGGCCAGATACCTATGCAGGCCGATTTTAAAAGAGATTTCGGGATCGAAAGGCCGGATCCGCTGGTAATCGAAAGCGTCCGGCCGGAAGAGGCAGGCGCCAATGGCCGCATAACCCTGCAGCTATCTCATGGAACCGAATTGGTCGAGCTCCAGGAACATCTGACGATCACGCCGGCGGTGAAATTGACTTTCGACCAGCGGTACGATCGCCACGTTTTCATTTATGGCAATTTTAAGCCTCGTGAAGTCTATACCATCGATATCGAGGCCGGCATGCAGGCAACCAATGGCCGTATCCTGGACCGGGCATTTTCAAACAAGGTGCAGATGCCCGATCTGCGGCCATCGCTGCGGTTTATGGATGACGGCTTTTACATGGCCAAAGGAAACAATAAATTACTGGCCATCGAAACGGTCAATATCAGTGAAATTTCGGTCGAGGTCGAGCAGATATTCGTCAATAATATAGTTTATTATCTGAGTGGCGACTCCCGTTACTACTATGGATCCGATTTGCGGCAAACGGGCCGCCGGATATTCGCTGCGGATTATGCGATACCGTCTGTCCTTAATGAACCGCTCACCTCGAAATTTAATCTTGCTGAGGTGATCGGCGATACGCTGTCCGAAGGACCCTGGCGGCAGGGCATTTTTTCGGTTTCGATAAGAAGCAAAAACGAAAGGTGGCATTATTCCAATCGCCGGATCATGATTACCGACCTGGGTATCCTGGCCCGGATGTCGGATGACCACTTGATGGTCTGGGTCAATTCGCTCGAAAACCTCAAACCGGTGAATCAAGCCTGGGTAAGGCTCATAAGCGCCAACAATCAGTTACTCCTGGAAGGGAAAACCAATTCCGAAGGGGTGGTTTTATTTGAGGCGATCGGACCCCAGCTCGCCGGTTTTACACCGCTGGTAATCACAGTCAATAAAGATTCCGATATGTCCTATCTAAAATTCGCCGATTGCGCTCTGCCGACCGCGGAATACGATATCAGCGGCCGGCCCTTTTTGGCCAGGGGCTATGAAACGTTCATCTATTCCGATCGCGGCGTTTATCGTCCCGCAGAAACGGCGCATCTCGTAAGCGTTGTCCGGGGCAAAAATGGAATGATGGCGGAGGAGTTTCCCTACCTGCTTTATGTGACCGATCCGCAGGGATATGAATTTAAAAAATACAAACTCAATACGGCAAGCCAGGGTATTGCGACAATCGACGTGGAGATACCATCATTTGCCAAAACCGGAACATACAGTATTGCCGCCAAAATAAATGAAGAGGTCATCGGCCAGTATTCCTTTCAGGTGGAGGAATTTATGCCGGACCGGATTAAGACTACTATGGCTCTCGATAAAACCAGCTACATGACCGGCGATACAGCCCTGATAACGGTCAATGGCACATATCTATTTGGCACTCCCTGCGAGGGCAATCAGGTAAACGGCAAAATCTTGATCGAACAGAATATATTGAGTCCGGCCGCGTTTCCAGGTTATACGTTTGCCGACGAGGCCAAACAATTTACATCCGTAGCAATCGATTTGCAGAGCGCATCACTCGACGAAAGCGGCAATTACACTTACCTTTATCAGATACCAGCCAATCTTTACCCGCCGGCGAATTTGAAAATGCTTATTTCCGGCACGGTATTAGAGGATGGCGGACGGGCCGTCAGCGACTATAAATCGGCGATAATTCATCCGTATCCGATCTATCTGGGACTGAATAAGAACTTTCAGGGTTACGCCAAAGCCGGCGATGAGGTCGAATTTTCGGTGACGGCCGTCGATCCCGATGGCAATTTCCGGGCGGTCGATGCCGTGTGGGTGCGGCTTCAGAAAATAATCTACCAGACAATTGTCAAAAAAGATGTTACCAGAAGGGATAAAAGAGAAGTTTATCGATATGTCTCCGAAGAAGAAGAGGTTCCTATTGATTCGGTTTTGATATCGCTGGCGAAAGCCGAGCAGAAGGTCAGGTTTACGCCGAAAGAGTATGGCAGATATCGAGTCCGGCTGGAAAGCCCGCGCACAGGGCATATATCCACGACGACTTTTTATGTATCGGGTTGGGGTTATTCCCCCTGGGCAATGACTAACCCGGACCGGCTGGGCCTGGAACTGGACAGAGATGTTTATCGAGCGGGGCAAAAAGCCAGATTATTGGTCAAGGCGCCTTTCGAGGGCAAGTTGCTTCTGACAATCGAGCAGGATAAGGTGCTGAAATATCAAACTTATGACCTCGACAGCAACACCGCCGAAATCCAGATCGACGTGCCGGAAGAATATACGCCCAACGTTTATATAAGCGGCACCCTGATAAAATCGGTCAGTTCACTGGAAAGGTTTTCACCGAGCCGAGCCTTCGGTATCGTGCCGCTTGTAGTGATAAATGATCAGACTAGGCTCGCCGTAAAACTGGAAGCGCCTTTGCAGGTCCGGCCCGGAAATAAAATAGAAGTCAAAATTAAGACCGTTCCGCAGGCGGTGCTGACGGTGGCGGCTGTGGATGTGGGAATACTTCAACTCACGGACTATGCGACCCCCGACCCGTTCGATTTTTTCTATGGCAAAAGACGGTTGACGTTGAATGCCTACGACATCTAT
>Ga0299912_10001598_pt1 | contig 18269 bp, 13 predicted proteins | sample RVTome_2_FD_207667 | JGI IMG/M metagenome (GOLD analysis project Ga0299912, IMG submission 207667) | Soil microbial communities from uranium-contaminated site in the Upper Colorado River Basin, Wyoming, United States - RVT95D214 (version 2) ... | reverse complement strand
ATCTCCGAGCGGACGCGGCTCCCCACGCCCGACGACAGCGTCATCCTGCCGGAGCTCATCTCGCGCGAGCCGCTGGGGCCGGCCGTGCGCCAGGGCGACGATCAGTGGGCCGCCATCGTGCGCTGGACGCACTTTGCCATGCTGAATGCGGAGGCGGACGGCGTCACGCAGAAGAATGTCGACGAGATGCTGTCCTCGCCCAATCCCGAGGTGCGCCGCCTGTTGGGGCTGGAGGGCGAGTTCGGCAAGGGGATGGGCCTCTCCAACGATTGGGCGCTGGCAATCATCCGCGCGGTCGGCAACTACGGCGAAAGCTTTACGCGCAACCTCGGCTCGGGCTCACGCCTCGGAATTCCGCGCGGCATGAACGCGCTCTGGAGGGACGGCGGCCTGCACTACCCGCCGCCCATCCGCTAGGGGATCGAAGGAATGGCGCGCGCTGAGCGAAAGGCGGCAGGAGCGGTGAAGGCGGTGACGAGCCTCGACTGGCTTTACGATCCGCGCATGCGCGGGATCATCTTCCAGGCGTTGCTCGTTCTGGCGCTGCTGATCCTCGGCTACGAGATCGTCAGCAACACGGCTGAGAACTTGCGCAAGCAGAACCTCGCCTCGGGTTTCGGCTTTCTCGACAAGACGGCCAGCTTCGACATCTCGCAGACGCTGATCCCCTACAAAAGCACCGCGAGCTACGGCCGCGCGTTCCTCGTCGGGCTGCTCAATACGCTGCTCGTCGCCGCCATCGGCATCGTGCTGGCGACCGTGCTCGGCTTCGTCATCGGGCTCGGGCGGCTGTCGTCCAACTGGCTCGTCGCGAGGCTGTCGACGACGTACGTCGAGATCGTGCGCAACGTGCCGCTGCTGCTGCAGCTGTTCGTCTGGTACACGGGCGTGCTGCGTACGCTGCCGATGCCGCAGCAGGCGATTGGCCTCGGCGGAGGCGCTTTTTTCGACGTGCGCGGGCTGCACTTGCCGCGCGTACTTTTCACGCCGGGGAGCGGCTGGGCGGCCGTCGTGGCGCTGGTGTGCGGCGTCGCCTGGGCCGTGTGGCTCGCACGCTGGGCGCGGCGGCGCCAGATCGAGACGGGAGAGATGTTCCCGGTCGCGGCGGCGAGCGTGGGGCTCATCGCTGGACTGCCGCTTCTTGCGCTGCTGATCTTCGGGCTGCCGATGAGCATCGACTATCCCTCGCTTGGGCGCTTCAATTTCGAAGGCGGGTTGACCATCGAGCCCGAGTTCATGGCGCTACTCGCGGGGCTCACGTTCTATACGGCTGCGTTCATCGCCGAGATCGTGCGCAGCGGGCTCGAGGCGGTGCCGCGCGGGCAGAAGGAGGCCGCCGCGGCGCTCGGCTTACGCCCCTGGCAGGTGCAGCGCCTCGTCGTCATCCCGCAGGCGCTGCGCGTCATCATCCCGCCGCTGACCAACCAGTATTTGAACCTCACCAAGAATTCCTCGCTCGCTGTGGCCATCGGCTATCCCGATCTCGTCTCGGTGTTTGCCGGTACGGTGCTCAACCAAACCAACCAGGCCGTCGAAGTGATCCTCATAACGATGGGTGTCTACCTGGCGATCAGCCTCGCCACGGCGTTGGCCATGAATTGGTTCAACGCGCGCATGGCGCTGGTGGAGCGCTGAGCATGCGGCACCGCGAGCACGCCAACTCGGCGATCGACTGGATGCGGGCGAACCTCTTCTCGTCGTGGGGCAACACGGCGCTGACTTTCACGGCGCTGGCGCTGCTGTGGATCATTGCCACGCGCTTCCTCGACTGGGCGGTTTTCAGTGCCGTGTTCGAGGGCGAGGACGGCGCGGCGTGCGTCAAGCCGGGGGCCGGCGCCTGCTGGCCGTTCGTCTGGCACAAGCTTGGCCTGTTCATGTACGGCCGCTATCCCGAGCCCGAGCGCTGGCGCATCAATCTAACGTACGTGCTGGCGCTGGGTGGCCTCGTGCCGCTGATGATCCCGCGCGTGCCGGGCAAGCTGTGGCTGTCGATCTATCTGCTGGCCGCGTTCCCGATCATCGGCTTCGTGCTGGTGCGCGGCGGGATGCCGGGGTTGTCGTATGTGCCGACCGAACTGTGGGGCGGGCTGTTCCTCACCCTCGTCGTGGCGAGCGTCGGCATTGCCGCGTCCTTTCCTATCGGAATTCTGCTGGCCTTGGGGCGCCGCTCGGAGCTGCCCATCGTGCGCTGGGTGTCCGTCGGCTTCATCGAGTTCGTGCGCGGCGTGCCGCTGGTGACGGTGCTGTTCATGGCCTCGGTGATGCTGCCGCTGTTCCTGCCGCCCGACGTGACCTTCGACAAGCTCTTACGCGCGCTGATCGGCGTGGCCCTGTTCTCGGCGGCCTATCTGGCCGAGGTGATCCGCGGCGGCCTGCAGGCGATCCCGCGCGGGCAATACGAAGCAGCCGACGCGCTGGGCCTCAGCTACACGCAGAAGATGGGGCTGATCGTGCTGCCGCAGGCCTTGAAGCTGGTCATCCCGGGCATCGTCAACTCGTTCATCTCGCTGTTCAAGGACACGAGCCTCGTGCTCATCATCGGGTTGTTCGATCTGTTGGGCATCGTGCAGCAGTCGATCTCCGCGGACCCGAAATGGTACTCGCCGCAGACGCCGGCGACGGGCTATTTCTTCACCGGCGTGATCTTCTGGGTGTTCTGCTTCTGCATGTCGCGCTATTCCGCGTTCCTCGAGCGTCGGCTGGCGGGGGGCGAAAAGCGGTGAGGAGCCCGGCGGAGCTCGTGTTCGGCCATTGATTAGCAGGGCGGCGTTTTCCGCCGGCCTTCAGCCACGTATAGTCTGCGCCCGGCATTATGGCCCGGTTTCATAGGATGGCCCGGCTGACATGCACGTCTTGTGGCGCGGCGATAATCTGCAGCGGCTGCGGCTCGTCTCCGGGCTCGTCCTGTTTACGTTCGCGACGACGCACTTCCTCAATCACGCGCTGGGCCTGTTCAGCGTCGACTGGATGCAGGCCGTGCAGCAGTGGCGGTGGACTGTCACCCGCTCGTGGCCAGGCACCATCGTGCTGGCGGCGGCATTCACCACGCACGTCGGGCTCGCGCTCTTCAAGCTCGCCCGCCGCTCGACGCTGCGCCTGCCGCGCTGGGAGTTCATCCAGGTCGCGCTCGGCCTCTCGATCCCATTTCTATTGCTGCCGCACATCGTCAACACGCGCATCGCGCACGTCTATTTCGGCGTCAACGACATCTATGTCTACGAGCTGGCGCGCCTGTGGCCGGCGAGCGCCATCACGCAGAGCCTGCTGCTGATCATCGTGTGGGTGCACGGCTGCATCGGCATTCATTTCTGGCTGCGCCTCTATGCGCCCTACCGGCGCGCCCTGCCTTTGCTGCTGGCACTGGCCATCATCATTCCGCTGGCGGCGCTCGGCGGCTTCATCGTGGCCGGCGCCAACGTCGCCGCGGCGATCGAGGTGCCGTCGGTATTTGCCAACCTGAAGATCCTGACGCGCTGGCCAGGCGAGGCGGCGGCGACAACGCTCGGATGGCTGCGCACTTTCGCGAAAATCGAATTCGGCGGGCTACTGGCGGTCGTCGCGGCGTGTATCGCCTGGACGTACCTGGCGCGCATGGTCGGGCCGAAGGTGATCATCACTTACACGGGCGGGCCCACGATCAAGGTGCCGCGGGGCCCGACCCTGCTCGAGATCAGCCGAGCGTCAAAGGTGCCGCACGCTTCGGTATGCGGCGGGCGTGCGCGCTGCTCGACCTGCCGGGTGCGCATCGAGCGAGGCTCGGCGGCTTTGCCACCGCCGACGTTTCCTGAGAGCGTGACGCTCGGCAGCATCGGCGCGCCGCCCAATGTGCGCCTCGCCTGCCAGATCCGCCCCGAGGGCAACCTCATCGTCACGCGGCTGTTGAAGTCGGCGAGCACGGGGCCGGAGTCGGTGGCGGTCGAGGAAGCGGATTCGGGGGGCGTCGAAAAGACGCTTGTCGTGATGTTCGTCGACTTGCGCGAGTTCACCCGCATCTCCGAGAAGCGGCTGCCGTTTGACACCGTATACGTGCTGAACGAGTTCTTCGCCGTCGTCGGTTCGGCGATCACCGAGCACGGCGGATGGATCGACAAGTTTCTGGGCGACGAGCTGCTGGCCGTGTTCGGACAGCAGACCGGCGTCAAGATCGGCTGCCGCCAGGCGCTGCGCACTGTGCGCTCCATCGACTTGGCGCTCGACCACATCAACGCCAAGCTCGAGGCCGAGGTCGGCCACCCGCTGGCCGTCGGCATCGGCATCGACGCCGGACCACTGCTTCTCGGGCGCATCGGCTACGGCGAGGCGGTGGATTTCACCGTCATCGGCAGTCCCGTCAACGTGGCGAGCCGTCTGGAAGCGCTGGCCAAGGCCAAGGGCCTGCAGATCGTGCTGTCGCGCGAGGTGGCGCGGCAGGCGGGCTGGGTGCCGGCAGCCGATCTGATCATGCAAGTGCCGGTGCGCGGTGTCACCGAGCGGATAGATGTGATCGGAATAGGGCGCGGGCGCGATTTGCCGTCGAGCATTCTCGCCTACTCGGACGACGAAAAGGAAAAGCCCACGGCGTGGACCGCGGGCTTTTGGGGTGGCGGCTAGCGCGGGTGCCGGCGCGTCAGTCGCAGGGGTACTGCACCGTCATGTCGACGTAGGGCACGTTCATCTTGCACGTGCGTTTGTGCTTCTTTGGCTTGTCGGTCGATTCGTCGTCGCCACCGTCGGCGTTGTCGTCGTCGAGGGCCTCGACGATGCGTGTGACAATCTTGGAGGCCTCTTTGCCCTTGTCGGCGCCCTCGCTGTCATCGGCCTTGGTGTCGGCGTTGGCCGTCGTTTCGGCTGGTTTCGTCGTGTCGGCCGGCTTCGTCGTGTCGGTCTTGGCGTTGACCGTCTTGCTGGGCTCGGTCTTGGTGTCCCCAGACTTAGCGTCCTCGCTCTTCGCCGTCTCCGTCTTGGTCACGCCCGCGGCCGGCGGCGTCGCCTGTGCAGCGGTGCCGTCCTTGCTGCATTTCTGCAGATCGGCGGGCGCGCGCTTCCAAGTATAGGTCTCGCTCAGCCATTTGGTGCCGGCGTAGCCGACGACGCGCAGCTTGTCGGTGCCGACGGTCTTCAGCTCGACGTCGTACTTGGAGCCGGAATCGGGATCATAGATCCAGCCGTGGTCCCACTTGTCGGTGCCGACGGACTCGACGTTGCCGATTATCTGCTTGCCGCAGGTGTCGTTGTTCTTGGCGTCCTTCAGCCACGCGACGTGGCCGCACAGCTTGCCGCCGCAGTCGGTGATTTCCACCGCGCCGCGGCCGGTGTGATCGATCCACATGCCGGTTGCAGCGTTGTCGGCGCGCACGGCGGTCGCTGAAACGAGCAGCGCTGCAAACGCGGCGCCGTTGAGGGCAATGCGCATGGAAGCCATGTGTCACCTCTTGAATCTGTTGAACTCAACTACGAAACGGCGCGCGCCGATGCAAGGCGAGCGTGCTCCATCCTTTAATCGCGGTCAGTGTCGGCGATGATGATGCACAAAGCTGTTCCGACCGGAACAGCAGTTGAGCGCGGCAAATAGCTCGCCGTTCCCTAGCCTTTGAGCAGAACGACGCCGCTGAGCAGCCCAGTGTTGCTGCCGTTTGCCGGCGTGAAGTAGCGCACCTGGCTGAAAAGCTTGTCCGTTTGCCGGGTCCAGACGTGCACGCGCTGGGCGCCATCCAGCGTTTTGTCGGGCGCGCGGCCGAGCAGCTTCGTCAGTTCCGCGAGGACCGCGTCCGGCGTCGTGGCGGGGATGTGCAGCGAGCAGGCGACGCTCGCCTCTTTGGCGAAGGCCGGCGCTTCCGCCTTGAGCGCTTCGTTCGGCGGGGCGCGGAATGCGGTGAGCACGAACTCCTCGCCCTGGTCGTGGAAGCGCCAGGCGCGCAACTGCTCGGCCGTGACATCTGGCTCAAACGGCTTCAGATCGTCGTCGGTGATCTGATCATATTCGCCGAGCCCCGCGGCGCGCTCGATCGCGTTGAGGTCGGGGAGTTGGCTCAGACAGAAGAAGTCGAACATGCGCACCGTGCGCGCCGGACCCTTCTCCTTGGGCACCGACTGGGCATTGACCGCGCCCGCGGACGTAACGCCCGCCAGCGCCAGCAGGGCGGCAAAGACGAGCGGAAAGCCTGCGGGATTTTTGCGCATCGGCGCGGCGCGCTTCAGCGGGCCGCGACGGGCGGTGGTGCGGCGGGCCAGCGCGTGGTGTCCTCCGACCACTTGCCGGTGGCGATCATCTTGGCCTGCTCCTCGCAGGAGGGCGGCCGGCGCGGCACGCGCGTCCACACTTCGGACGAGCCGAACAGCGAAATCAGCACGTAGCCCGTGACCTTCACCTTGGTCGGACCCAGCACCTCGGCGTAGCCGCTGAAGCTCATGCCGTGATCGGGCACGTAGACGGTGCCGTCGCCCCAGGTGCCGTCGGCTTGCTTCTTGAAGCCGGTGACGACGGGAAGCCCGCACACGAAGCGCGTCTGCAGGGCCGTGTCGGGATTGCGGAAATCGCGCAGCGGACCGCCGTCGGGGCCGCGCGGCTTGCGCAACCACGCGACCCGGCCGCAGCGCTCCTGGCCGCAGGGGCCGAACTGCAGGATCACCTCGCCATCGGAGTCCATCCAGTAGCCGTCGAGCCCTTCGCCGGCCGCGGCGCCTCTGGCGGAGATACAAACGGCGGCTGCGGCGCCGGCAAGCCAACGGGCGACCGCTCGCATGTGTCTATTCATCCCTCTCCGATCCTGCCCAGAATCCCTGTGAGCCGATGCTGCTGCAGACAAAGAATCAACGCCGGCACTTTAACCGCGCCATGACGGCACTTCTACGGCGTCGGGGGTGCTTCTGTTGCAGCATTGTCCTCGAACGGCAACGAAAGGTTCTCGGTTCCGACAAGAACGATATAGGCCGTGGCGACGATGACCAGCACCGACAGCAGCGCCTGCCAGAAGTAGGGCCGCGCGCGCAGCACGCCGGCCGTCGAGGTGAGCTCCTTGAGGATGACGTAGCCGCCCATGCTGCGGCGGAACCAGCCCGTCACGGTGCCCTGCTGATTGAGGTGCTTGGGCACGCGCCTCCAGCCGGTGAACAGATCGCCAAGGAAGCCCAGCATGGAGCGGAAGTCCACGGTCAGGATGCCGGTGCGGTCCTGATAGATGACGTCCTCGCCGGCGAAGAAGCCCGGGTTGGCGCGGCCGATCGCCTTGCCTTCGAGGCGCGCCAAGCGGCCGATGACGGGAGACGCGGCGGGGTTGGTCATCAGCTCGACGACGCTACCGGCGGCCTGCCCCCCGGAAGGATAGCGGATCGGTATTGTGGCCAGGACGCCCAAGGCAGCTGCGGCCGGCGCCAGCGGCCAAGCCCCCAGCAGGCCGACGACGACGGCCGCAGCGACGGGCACCAGCAGGATGCCGAGCTCCCAGATGAATTGATTCCACAGGGCGCCGCGGTCGAGCCGCACGCGCACGGCCGCTGCGGCGAGGTCGTAGTACGCGAACGGCTGGCCTTTCGCCTCGGCGATATCGCCGAGGTGGGCGATGCGATTTCCGGTCAGCGGATGCGTGGAATTGAGCTCGATGAGGCGTGCCCACGGATTGTAGGCATCGAACAGCATGGCTTCGGAGGCGCGCTCGGGATTGCTCAGCTCGCCCTCGGCCTCGAGCCCGCTGTAGCGGGCGTTCTTGACGTCGATGACGCCCATGTGGCGCGTGCTCTGCAAGAGGCTCTGGGTGGCGTCGGTGTCCTCCACCTGCACGATGCCGTAGGCGATCTTGACCAGCGCGCTGGCGAGGTGGCGCGCCTCGATGCGTTCGGCGGAGAAGGCATCGGCCAGGTATTCGCGCGTGCGGCTCAGGTAGTAGAGGAGGTAGATGCCGACATAATAGAGGACGAGTGCCGCCAGGCCGACCGCCACGGCCGCGCCGCCGCCCTTCTTGCCGCCGCCGGACGAACGCGCCGAGCGCGTGAGCGCGGCGTAGACCTGATAGAGGATCTGCACCAGCGTGCCGGCCGCGGTCATGACGACGAAATCGCGATTGACGATGTGGCCCAGCTCGTGGGCGACGACGGCTTTCGCCTCGTCCTCGTTGAGGAACTCGAAGATGCCTTGGGTGACGACGATGCGCGCGTTGCTGCGCAGGATGCCATAGGTGAAGGCGGTCGGGTTGCGGTCGGGGATGAATCCGAGCCGTGGCGCGCTGAAGCCGTATTGGTCGGCGACGGCGTGCATGAGCTGGTGAACGCCGGGGTAGCGCGCCTTGACCTCGGCGTCGTCGAGGAAGCTGAGCTTGTTGAACCAGCGCAGCGACAGGTCGCTGATCCAGGGGCTGATGAGCCAGATCACCGCGTTGAGGATGATGGTGAGCGTGATGGCGAACCCGACGTCGACCGTGCCGACGGCGACGAGCGCGGCGAGGATCACGCCGCAAACCATGCCCAGCAGCAGCCCGACCGTGACAAGGGAAGCAAAGTAAAGGCGAGCCATTACATCCCCCAATTATGCAATACGGCTCGCCAAATGTGCGATGCCAGCCGCCGACCCGGCATGGCGGAGCGTCGTGGCGAAGCCATGCTCCGCATGGACCTTCGCATGGACGACGGGCCGCCCCAATTCGCCGCCAGCCTAGGGCTTCTTCCGCACTTCGGCCAGAAGCGCCGCAACGCAGGCGATATTGGGCTCGAGCGCGCGCACATCATTCGCCGTCAGGCGCTGCAGATCGTCGACGCCGTTTTTGGCGGCGGTGACGGCAGACGTTGAAGCGGTCGTGGTCGCCGCCGGCCTCTTGTGTCAAGTTTTTGTTCCTGCCGGGTTTTCCACAACAGAGATACCGGCGGCGCTACGCTCGAAATATTTCGAATCCTAATTAGGGTGCGTGGGCTGCGCGCGAGCGACGCCGGGCGCAGCGAAACGCATGGAGGGTATCATGGCATTTGTCACTGGCGACGTCGTTGCCGTCTCGGGCGACGAGCTCCCGTTCAAGGTTATCTTCAAGCAGGGCGAGACGGTGCTGACCGAATGGCTCGTCGAAAGCAAGGAAGACGGGGAATTGCAGATCGTCGAAACGCTGAAAAGCCTCGTCGATGACGATGAGGACGAGGAAGGTGAAGACGATTGAGCGCCGCGCGGAGCGCTGTGGGGGTGCTCTGGCGGGGCCGTAGAGAGCGCAAGCTGCTGGCGGTGGCGCGCGGGCGCGACCGCCAGTGGCGGTTTGGAGCTCGGCGCGGCGGCGCGGCCTGTGGATAAGTTTGCGGACTGGCTTGTTTAGGGAACATAATAAGAACATTCTGGGCTCAGCATGCGATTCACGTTCATTCATACGGCCGACTGGCAGATCGGCAAGCGCTTCGGCGCCTTCCCGGGCGATAAGCCTGCCTTGTTGCGTGGGCAGCGTCTCGCCGCGGTCGACAGGCTGGCCGAGGCAGGCATTGCCGCGGGTGCCTCGGCGGTGCTGGTGGCGGGCGACGTGTTCGACGCCGAGACTGTGCCAGACGAGCTAAGCGGGCGCCTTCTTGCCCGGCTCAAGGCTTACCCGAGGCTCACTTGGCATTTGCTGCCCGGCAATCACGATCCTGCGCGCGCTGGGAGCGCTTGGGACGCCATCATGGCCGGGGGCGTACCGGCAAACGTGCGCGTGCACCTGGAGCCCAAGCCGGTGGAGATCGGCGCGAGCGTCGTGCTGCTGCCGGCGCCGCTGACCTCGAAAAGCACGAGCCGCGATCCGACGGCGTGGATGGATGCGGCCGCGACGCCGGCCGGCGCACTGCGCATCGGGCTGGCGCACGGCTCGGTGCAGGGCTTCGGCTCGGGCGGCGACGCCAACGTGCAGCTCGACCCCGCGCGCGTTAAGGCGGCGAGCCTCGCCTATCTGGCGCTGGGCGACTGGCACGGCACGACGCGCATCTCCGACCGCGTCTGGTATTCCGGTACACCCGAGCCCGACGGGTTCCGCGACAACGATCCGGGCAACGTTTTGCTCGTGGAGATCGACGGCGCGTCGGCGCCCAAGGTGACACGCGTGCCGACGGCACATTTCACCTGGACACGGCGCGCCCACAAGACGGACAGCGCGGCGGCGCTGGCGCCCCTTGAGGCCGAGGTCGCGCGGCTCGGCAGTGCGGCGTCGCGCTGCCTGATGGCGCTGGAGCTCGAAGGCCTCGTGCCGCTGGCCGAGTTCGCGCGCATCGAGGAGCGGTTGGCCAAGCTCGCGCCGCAGCTCTTTCATTTGGCACCGGACCTCACACGCCTCAACGCCTATACGGCGGCGGCGGATATCGAGGCGCTGAATTCCGCCCTGCTGGCCGGCGTGGCGCAGAGGCTCAGGGCCGCGTCCGAGCGGGGCGGCGACGAGGCTGCTGTCGCCAGCCGCGCGCTGCGCCGGCTGTTTGCGCTGGCGCGGCAGGCAGAAGCGGGAGGTGCAGTGTGAAGATCCGTGCCATTCGGCTGAAGGAGGTCGGACGCTTTGGTGCGCCTGTCGCCATCGAAGGCTTGAGCGGCGGCCTCGACGTGCTCTGCGGGCCGAACGAGGCCGGCAAGTCGACGATCTTCAAGGCGGTGAAGGCAGCGCTTTTTTGGCAGCACAAGTCCAAGAAGCAAGAAGTCGAACTGTTGCGGCCGTACGCGGGCGGCGCGCCGCTGATCGAGGTTGACTTCGACGACATCGGCGGTCGGCCGTGGCGCATTCGCAAGCAGTTCCTGTCGGCGCCGTCGGCGGAGCTGCGGGATCTGCGCAACGGAAGCCTGGCGCGCGGCGGCGATGCCGAGGCACGCCTCGCCGAGCTTCTTAGCGGTGCGGGGCGCTTTGCGCTGCTGTGGGTCGAACAGAAGGCATCGCTGGCGCCGGTGAGCCCCGTGGCGACGGCGGGTGGCAGCCTCGTCGCAGCAATCGAGAGCGAGGTGGAGAGCGTTGCCGACGGCGGTGCGGCGCGTTTCGTTGCCGAGCGCGTGAAGGCGCAGCTCGCCGAGTTGGTGACTAGTCATAATCCGCCGCGGCCGACGGGGGCATACAAGGCGGCGCTCGATGAGCGCCTCACGTTGCGACGTCAGTGTGAGGAGGCGGAGGCGCGTTTTGCCGCCGCGCAAGGCCGGCTCGATAGGCTGGGCGAGGTGCGCATCCGGCTGACCGCGCTGTCGGGCCCCGAGGCCGAACAGCGGCGGAGCAAGGCCGCGGCGCAGGCGAAGCGCGCGTTCGAGGAGGCGCAGGCGGCGCGCGAGCAGTGCCGCCACGTCGAGGAAGCCGTGCGCGGGCACGAGGAGCGGCTTGTGGCGCTGAAGTCGGCGCTGGCCGCGCTCGACGGCCGCGCCAGCGACCTATCCAAGCTCGAGGATGCGATCCGTAACGACGGGTCGATGCTGGGCGATCTGCAACTGCGAGTGAAAGACAGCGGCGCGCGCGCCGGCGAATGCAAACGCCTGCACGACGAGATCAAGGCAGCGCTTGCCGCTGCCGAGCGGGAGCGCCGCGCGCTGGAGCTTGCCGAGCGATTGGATCAGGTGACGCAGCGCCTGGATGCAGCGCGCGCGGCGACCGGGGAGCGTGCGGCGCATAGTGCGGCGCTGGCCGGAAATGGCGCCGACGAGGCGATCGTCAGCGCGGCGCGCCGCGAGGCAAAGAGCATCGCGCTGCTGGAGGCACGGCTTTCGGCGGCGGCGCCGCGCGTGTCGGTTGCCTACGTGGCCGGCGGCACGGGCAAGATCATGGTCGACGGGCGCCCGCTCAGCGACGGCGAGGTGCTCAATCCGACGCGCCCGCTGGCCATCGACATCGCCGGCATCGGCACGATCACTATCGCGCCCGGACACGCGGACAGCTTGGCCGAGGACAGCGCCGATCTCGTAGCCCACACAGAGCAGCTTTCCGCGTTGCTAGCGCGTGCTGGCGCGGCATCTCTGGAGGAGGCCGAGCAGCGCCTCGCCGATCGCCGTGTGCTGGAAGCGCGGCTGGCCGAGGCGATTGTGCAGCTCAAGACGCTGGCGCCTGAGGGGATCGAACGGCTCGAGCGTGCGCACGCCGAGCTCTCCGCGCAGGCGGCGGCCTTCGGGGGTATCCAGGGGGAGAATACGCAGGCCGAAATCGAGACACGTGCGCTCGAACTGACGGTCGCGCTCGCCGAAGCAGAAATGAAGCTTGCCGAAGCTCAGCGCGCCGATACCGAGGTGCGCGAGCAGCTCGTGCAGTTGCATGCCCGCATAGATGGGCACAGCGCGCAAATCAAAGTGCTCGCCGACGAGCTGGGCGCGCCGGACGTTCGCCAGCGTGAGCGCGAGACGCGGCTCGCGGCGGTAGCGGCCGCCGAAGGCGCGCGCAACACAGCGGTGCGCGATCTGACGGCATGGCGCGAAAAGGCGCCGGCGGATACCCGTTTCGCCGAGTTGAAAGAGGCCGCAGAGGCGGCAGTCCGGGCAGAGGCGGGCGCTGAGAAGGAGCTTGCCGAGCTGCGCCGATCCGAAGCCGGCATCGAGGGCGAGCTGAAGGCCGATCGCGCCGACGACGTGGCGGCGCGCGTGGCCGAGCTCAACGATCGCCGGGCTGCCGCCGAGGCGCGCTGCTTGGACGCCGAGGAGGAGATCCGCGCCCTGCAGCTGCTAGTCCGCGAGGTGGAGGCAGCCGCCAGCCAGACGCGCGACCGCTTTGCGAAGCCGGTGATGCAGCGGCTCGATCCCTATCTGCAACTCGTATTCCCGGAGGCGCGACTCGGCTTCGGCGACGGCCTGACGCCGCAGGCGTTGCAGCGAACGGAGGTAGCGGAGGACATCGTGCGGCTCAGCGACGGTACCCAGGAACAGCTCGCGGTGCTTGTGCGCCTGGCGTTGGCGCAGCTGTTGGCGGAGACCGGGTCGCCGGCGCCGCTCATTCTCGATGATGCGCTGGTCTATGCCGACGATCATCGCATCGCGCGCGTGTTCGAGGCCTTGCGGCTCGCCGCCCGCACCCACCAGGTGCTGGTGCTGACCTGTCGCGAGCGTGCCTTCGCAGGCCTGGGTGGCCATCGCGTCGCGATCGGCGCCTGGGAAGAGGACTCGCCGCGGTCGCGATTGGTCGCGGTCTAATCGTGTAGGGACGAAAACATCAAAGCCCGGGCTCGCGCGTGCGAACCCGGGACATTGGTAATCTCGGCTGACGCCCGATTTAGCTGAAGCTGGAGCCCGAGCCATTGAGGCCCGGGATTTCGGGCTTGGGAGCCTCCGCCAGAGGATCATCGGAGCGGCGCGACTTGCCTTCGAAGAAGGCGCCCTGCTCGATGGCCAGCGCCTGATGGAAGATATCGCCTTCGACGTGGCTGGAGGACTGCAGCATGACGCGCTTGCCGCGCACCGAGCCCATCACGTGGCCGCGCACGACGATCTCCTCGGCGACGATGCCGCCGGTGATACGCGCCTTTTCGCCGATGACGACGTAGGTGCCCTGAATGTCGCCCTGCACTTCGCCATCGATCTGCACCTCGCCCCTGGAGACGAGGTTGCCGTTGATGGTGAGATCGGGGCCGATGACCGAAGGCGTATTGCGCTCAGCAGAGCGCGCGAGACCGAGGGGCCGGGCCTGTCCGGGCGCCGGCGTAAGGCTGGGGGCTACTTTCGGCGGCTCCGACTCGGATCTCTTGAAGTTGGGCAACATATGCATGCACCTCTGCTCTGACGCGACAATCGCAACGCTCGGTTGTTATTGTTCGTGATGCGGGCATCGTGGCGACGGCCGGATGCTCCCCCCATTTTCAAAACTTAGCACGGTTCCGGCCTTGGGTCACCCGCAGCATAGCCGCGGTCCTCTGGATTCTGCGGAGAGGCTTTAGAGCAGGCTTAAGATTTCAGGGATTGGGCGGCCCCGAGCACCTCTTCGGCGTGCCCCGGGACCCGGACGTTGCGCCAGCTCCTGGCGATCTTGCCGGACGCGTCGATCAGGAAGGTTGACCGCTCGACGCCCATGTACTTGCGCCCGTACATCGATTTTTCGACCCAGACGCCGAAGGCCTCGGCGGCCGCGCGCGCTTCATCCGACAATAGGCGGAGTGCGAGCGCGTGCTTTTCCTGGAATTTGCGGTGGCTTTCGGGGCTGTCGGGGGAGATGCCGACAATCTCCGCGCCCGCGTCCTTGAAGGCGCCGAGGAGGCAGGTGAAGTCTTTTGCCTCCGCCGTGCAGCCCGAGGTGTCGTCCTTGGGATAGAAGTAGACGACGACTGGGCGGCCGCGCAGTGCCGACAATTTCACGGCCTTGCCGTCGGTGTCGGGGAGCGCAAAATCGGGTGCCGTCGTGCCGTCCTCGATCATCACCTAGATGCCTTTCTTTTGTCGCTTTTCCCCGTGCACGTGAGCTTCGACGCACGATCGGCATTGCTCGTTGCGCTGTGAGGCTTAGCTGCGCAGACGGGACCGCGCAAGGTGCCCGATTGCGATGCCGGCGTCATGCGGCGGGCTGGGGAGATTGGGCGGCCGGCGGGGCTTGATGAGCCCGCACGAGCGCCTTGTGGGATCCGTGGCTGGGGAGCCGGCGGGGACCAACGGGATAACGTCGGCCAAGTCGGTTTGCGTCGGGACGAGTTCTCGAAACTGTCGAGGGGCCGGGCTTGCAAACGACGCGAAGACAGAGACGCGAGCCCGCTCTCGCAACGACGCGCAATGGGGAGCAGCCATCTGCTCTCAAGCGCCGCATGGTGGGCGCCGCGGTCGCTTGCGATCACGTCCTGCACGGGCTCGGCCGCTCGGTCTTTATCCTTTCTCCGCTCATCATGCTGTCGGTGCTGGTGCTCGGCCTGGGTTACGTGCGGCTGCGGCACGGACCGATATCGCTGAATTTTATGGTGGCGCCTATTGAGCGCGGCATCAACGCCGAGCTCAGCGGCAACTCCGTACGCATCGACGATGCGCTCGTCAGCCTGTCGGAGACCGGCGGGCTCGAGTTCCGGCTGAGCAACCTGCGCATTCGCGAGCCGGATGGAAACGTCGTCGCCTCGGCGCCGCTCGCCGCCGTGGAGCTCAGCGCCGCCGCCCTGTGGTCGGGGCGCATCGTTCCGGCCCGCATCGAGCTGATCGAGCCGCGGCTGCTGCTCTACTATTCGGAAGACGGCGGGCTGGCGATGACCTTTTCCAAGCCCGTCGAGACGGTGGCCGAGACGGATGGACCGCCGTCCGAGATCGCCGTTCCGGCACCGGTTCCGGCGAGCCGGCTCAAGCAGGCGGTGCCGATCGATGTGCCGTCAGGTCCGCTGAAGCGCATCGACCTTGCCCGCGTCATCACCGACATGTCGGCGCGCGCGCGCCAGCGCCTCGATGCCAGCTCCTACCTGCGCGAGTTCGGCCTGCGCAACGCGACCGTCATTCTCAACTATGCCGGGCAGAGCACGGAGTGGCGCGTGCCCTCGCTCGGCGTCGCGCTGATGCACGCGCGCACGCGCAGCATGATCTCGGGTCGGGCAACCGTCGCCTCGAGCGGACGTTCGTGGCGGCTCAGCTTCGAGACCGATGAATCGGAAAGCGCGAGAACGCTGAGCCTCAAGATGTCGGTGCACGATCTGGTGCCAAGCAGCATCGCCGGCGTGCTGCCGCAACTCAGCCTGCTGCAGGCCCTCGACCTGCCCGTCAACGGCGACGCGAAACTGGAATTGACCAGCGACGGCGACATCCGCGCCGCGACGGTTGCGCTCAACATCGGGCACGGCAGCCTGCGCCTGCCGGCACTGCCCGAAGCGCCGCTGGAGGTGGACGGCGGCTCCATCAACGTGGCCTACGACGGGATAGCTGAGAAGGCGGTGCTGTCGCCGTCGACGCTGAGCTGGCGCGGCAGCCGCATCACCATTTCCGGCCAACTGGATCGCGAGGCCGGCGAGGAGGCACATCCGGCGTGGACCTATCAGCTGCGCGCCGGCGAAGGCATGTTCGCGGCCGAGGAATTCAAGGTGCCGCCGGTGCCGCTGCAGGAGTGGCACGCCAAGGGTCGCATCCTGCCGCACCGCGGCGAGGTGGAGCTGGCCGAGTTCGTCTTGCGCGCCGGCGGCGCCGAGATCGCGCTGACGGGCGATTTGGTGACGGGTGCGCAGCCGGCCAGCACGCGGCTCGAAGGCACCATCGGCCCGATGCCGCTCGCTACGCTGAAGGCGCTGTGGCCGAAGGCGATCGCGCCGGGCGCGCGCGACTGGGTGGGCGAGCGAGTGACGCGCGCCTCGATCCTCGGCGGCAAGTTCCGCTTCCTCAGCGGTGGCCATCTGGATTCACCCGATCTGGCCGCCGGCCTGCATGAGCACCAGCTGTCGCTGGTTCTCGAGGCATCCGACCTCGAGATGCAGGTGCTCGACAACATGCCGCCCGTTGCTGCGCCGCGCGCGCTGACGCGCGTCGAGAACGACGGGCTAGAGGTGAGCATTCCCGAGGCGGCGATCGTGCTAACCCCCGATCGCCGCGTGCCGCTGCAGGGCGGACGCCTCACGGCGGTCGACATCATGAGCGATGCCCCCACGGGCGAGATCGTATTCACCTCGAAGTCGGGCCTCGGTCAGGTGCTGGAAACGCTCGAGCGGTCGCCGCTGACCGTTGTGCAGGAGGCGGGTCTCCCGCGCCAGGGCATCGAGGGCAAGGTCGATGCGAGCATCAAGGTCAGCCTGCCGCTGCTCGCCGATGTGGAGATGAGCGCTATCAAGGTCGAGGCCAAGGCGCGCATCACCGACGGCCGTGCCAAGGGCGTCCTCGGCTCCTATGAGGTGCAGGGCGCCAGCCTAGATCTCGACGTGACGGAGAAGGCCGCCGACGCCAACGGCGAGATGCTGGTCAACGGCGTGCTTGCCAAGCTCAGCTGGCAGCGGATCTTCGACGCACCGCTCGAGAAGCAGCCGCCGCTGCGCATCACCGCCAACCTCGACAACACCGACCGCAGCCAGCTCGGCCTCGACGTCAATCACATCGTGCAGGGCGATGTGCCGATCGAGCTGACCGTCACGCCGGGCGCGGGCGATCAGCCCGCCGTGCGCCTGCACGCTGACCTGACCAATGCCGATGTGCTGCTCGAAGGCGTTTCCTGGCGCAAGCCGCGGGGGCGCTCGGCGAGCCTGCAATGCGATATCGCGCGCGGGCCGCAAAAGATGGAGCTGCAGAACTTCAAGGTGGCGGGCGACGACATCGCCATCGAGGGGTGGGCGTCGATCGGCGCCGACAATAGGCTGCGCGAGTTCTATTTCCCCGACTTCTCCCTCAACGTCGTGACGCGCATGGAGGTGCAGGGCAAGTTGCGCTCCGACAACGTGTGGCAGGTGAAGGCACGCGGGCCGACGTTCGATGGGCGCGACTTCTTCCGCTCGCTGTTTTCCCTCGGCCAGCTTGCCGAGCAGCAGCCCAAGCCGAAAATGCCGCGCGACGGCATCGATCTCGATGCCGAGATCGGCACCGTCATCGGCTTCTCGGAGGTGGCGCTGCGCGGGGTGAAGCTGAAGCTCGCCAAGCGCGGCGAGCGGCTGACCGTGCTGGACGCCCGCGGCACGCTCGACGGCGGTAAACCGCTGGCCGTGGTGCTGCGGCAAGAGCCAGGACAGCCGCGCAAGCTGCTCGCCGATTCAACGGATGCAGGGCAAGCGTTCAAGCTTACCGACTTCTACCCCAACATCCAGGGCGGGCGCGTGCGCCTGGAGGTCAATCTCGACGGCAAGGGCGCGGCCGAGAAGACGGGCATTCTGTGGGTCGAGGAGTTCCGCATTCTCGGCGACCCAGTGGTGTCCGAGGTGTTCGGTGGCGCCGACGAGGGACGCCCGGCCATCGACGGGGAGCGAGGAGCGAAGAACCGCCGCGTGGTGCGCGAGGTGTTCGAGTTCGACCGTATGCGCGTGCCGTTCTCGGTCGGCTACGGGCAGTTCGTGATGGAAGAATCCTATCTGCGCGGGCCGATGCTCGGCGCCTCGATCCGCGGTAAGGTCGATTTCAAGACGCGGCACGTGAACCTCGGCGGAACGTACGTCCCGCTGCAGGGACTGAACAGCGCCCTATGCGAGATTCCGATCTTCGGCCCCATCCTCACCGGTCCCAAATGCGAGGGCGTGTCGGGCATGACCTTCGCCATCCAGGGCCCGATGGATAAGCCGGAGGTGATCGTCAACCCACTGTCGATGCTGGCGCCGGGCATCTTCCGCGACATCTTTCAGATGACGACCTCGAACCCGAAGGTGCAGCGCCGCGACGAGGGGCCGAACGATGCTGCCGATGTCACGGGCACATCAATCGGCTCGCCGGCGATCCCCGCTGAGCCGACGCAGACGCCTGGCACGACGATCGGCTCCGATACCGTCGATGGCTGGTC
>Ga0299912_10001597_pt1 | contig 18273 bp, 7 predicted proteins | sample RVTome_2_FD_207667 | JGI IMG/M metagenome (GOLD analysis project Ga0299912, IMG submission 207667) | Soil microbial communities from uranium-contaminated site in the Upper Colorado River Basin, Wyoming, United States - RVT95D214 (version 2) ... | reverse complement strand
CGCCCGCCGCGCTCAAGCCGGCCGGCCCGCTGCCCACGATGGCGACCCGTTTGCCCGTCGGCGGTGCATTCGGCGGCAAGGCCACCTTGCCAGCCTTCAGTTCGTAGTCGGCGATGAAACGTTCCAGATGGCCAATCGCGAGTGGCTGGTATTTGTTGCTCAAAACGCACGCGCCCTCGCACTGGGTTTCCTGCGGACAAACCCGTCCCGTGATCGCCGGCAACACGTTGTCCTCCCGCATCTTTGCCGCGGCGGCCGGAATGTCACCCGCCACAATCAGGGCGACAAATTCCTTCACCTTCACACCGACAGGGCAGCCTTCAACGCATTTTGTGCTGGCGCACGCCAAACAACGCATGGCTTCGCGCCTGGCGGCTTCCCAATCCAGCCCGAGGTTGACCTCCTGAAAATTCCGCCGCCGCTGTTCCGGCTCCCGCTCGGGCATTTTCTGCCGCGGGATTTTCAGCCGTTCCTTGGAACTCGGCGGATCGCTCATGGCTTGCGCACTTCCGGGTGCTGTTCCTCAAGCTTGCAGCGGTGCCCGGTGAGGGCCAAATCTCTTTCCGGCCGCTGCTCAAACTCCTCCAACGAGGCCCGCTCCGCTTCACAATAGGCGGCGTTGCGGTTGCTCAGCACGTCGAAATCCACCTTGTGCGCGTCAAATTCAGGGCCATCCACGCACGCAAACCGGCTGCGGCCGTCCACCAGCACACGACATCCCCCGCACATGCCCGTGCCGTCCAACATGATCGGATTCAAGCTCACCACCGTTTTGATGCCGGCTGGCCGCGTCAATTCGGCCACCGCTCGCATCATCGGAATCGGGCCGATGGCCAGCACCAAATCAAGATGCCGTCCGGCGTCGAGCAGCGTCTTCAGTTTGTCGGTGACAAATCCCTTCTCGCCATGGCTGCCATCGTCGGTGGTGACGTAGGTCTCGTCACTGATCGCCCGCATTTCCTGCTCCAGAATCACCATCTCCTTGGTGCGCGCGCCAACAATGGAAATGACGTGGTTGCCGGCCTGTTTCATGGCTTTGGCCGTCGGATAGGCAATGGCCGTGCCGACGCCGCCGCCAACGACAGCCACCGTGCCGCGCTGGTGAACCTCGGACGGTTTGCCGAGCGGCCCCACCACGTCGGCAATCGCGTCACCAGCCTCGAGCGAGTTCATCAGCCGGGTGGTCTTGCCAACGCCCTGGACGATGATCGCAATGGTCCCGCGCGCCACGTCGGCGTCCGCAATGGTCAAAGGGATGCGTTCTCCCCGCTCGTGCACCCGGACGATCACAAACTGGCCTGCCTGCCGTTTCCGGGCGATCCGCGGCGCGAGGATTTGAAACAGTTTCACGTCAGGTGACAGAAACCGCGCGTCAACTATCTTGAAATGTGTATTGTCTTTCACCATCGGAGACGCCGGGAATCACCGGCTTGCCGTAGCTTCCCGAGCACACTGGCGCCGTGAACCGGGTCACGCAGCAACTCCCGCGCGACGCGGCAGGGCGGCTGCATTTCGGGCGGCGGCCTAGTTGTCAACGTACCAAACATCTCAAACCTTGAGGATGGCGCCCGTCTTGTCGTGCCCGGTCGAAGCGCGGTTTGAATGTCGATTCGGACAAAGGTTGGCCGTCATACTTTGCTGGCCCAGTAGCAGACGCCACGTTGCTTCATGGAATTGACGTTGAGGAACAACGCCCCGCCGTTGGTCGAGGTCTCCGAATCAACCACCCACAACACCTGCGCCAGGGCGCCCGCCGAGGGCAGCAGTGTGGCGAGTTGGTTGGGCCGCTGGCTGATGGATTCCTCGTTCAGCACATGCCCCTCGCGGCCTGGCGAAACGGCCAGATAAAGCATGTCCAGCTCGACGAGGTCGTTGAAGAAGTGCGTGCCGAGGGAGACATCGGGCACCAGGCCCTCGTGCATCAAAGCCAGTTCGCAGACCACGGAGGCCGTGTTGATCTCGGCAAAAGAAACCGGCACGCCCAGTGACGGCATGGAGGTGCCCCAGCGGCCAGGCCCGACGAGCATGATGGTCCGGCGGGTATCAGGTGGATCAAGGTGAGTCAAGCGCCCGATGGCGCGGGCCACGGAGTAACGCTGGCTCACGCCCATCTGGCCATAGACGGACGGGACGACGTAAATCACCCGGTCTATCACGGTGGCGACGCTGTGGCCGATGATCGGCCCGCGTGATTGAAGGAAGAGATTCTGCGGCTCAATCTTCTCCGGCATCTTTACCCGGCTGCCTTCGCCACCGATCTTCACCTGGAACGGACGGCATTGGAGCAGATTGATCCGGAACTTGTCGTCGGGCGTGAAGTTCGCGGTGAACTCGATGTCCACGGGGTAGTTGTAGGCCCGTTGCAGCGTGTGACACAACGCGCGCATGGTCGGCGCGAATTCCGTCTCGGACAGCAACCGCTCGAATGAGAGCATGCCGAAAAAGGTGTGCTTCTGCTTGTCGTCCGGCGCGCGCGATGTCGTGCCCTCGTCGCGCGTGGCAAAAAGCTCGATCATGTCGTGCGGAAAGGACTGCGCGATGATCTCGAACTCACGGCTCAAGAGCTGCTTGGCCTCCAGATCCAGCACGTCCACGCGGCGCTGGGCAAACTCGCGCGCTTCCTGGGCCTTGGCTTCCGGCCGTTTGAGCGGCGCATTGAGCGCGACCAGCCGGGTGTAATCATCATCGGCGCGGTCCACCGCGCGCGTGCCCAGCCCGAAGACCAGGCGGAGCATTCCGGCCTTGGGATCAATGTCCTCGTTCCACACGAAGGGATTGAACGAGAAGCCCACGCCGGCCACCTGCGGAAAAAACAGGCTGCCGTGCAGCTCGCCGGAGACGCGCTGCACCAGCAGGGCCATCTGCTCGTCGTGATCGAGCAGTCCGTGATGCAGGCGATAACGCAGGCCTTCCTCGCTCATGGCGCTGGCATAAACGCTGCGGACCGCTTTCATGAAAGCCTCCAGACGTTCCTGGGGTGTGCCCTGGTTGGCCAGGAAGACGCTCTCGTACTTGCCGGAGAACGCGTTGCCGTAGTTGTCTTCGAGCAGGCTGCTGGAGCGGACGATCAGCGGCGATTGCCCAAAGTATTCCAGCATTTCCATGAACTGGTGCTGGATGTAATCAGGGAACGTGCCGGTGAGGATTTTCTGGCAGGCCTCCTCGGCCCGCTGCAAGTAAAGGTCGAGGTCCTTCTGACGGCGGCGCAGCCACCAACAGCCATTCTGCACCAGGTAGGTGTAGAAAACGTCCGAGCCAACATAGAACGAGTCGTGACTTTCCAGCAACTTGGTCCACATCGGGTCTGCCTTCCGCAGGATGGCCCGCGCCAACAGCATGCCCAGCGATTTGCCGCCGATCAGCCCCGTCCCCACCATGCGCTGCATGATCTCCACCAAGTCGGCCAGATCCAGATACTTCTCCGCCAACGCCTGAAACCGCCGGTCGCGCGTGGCGAGCATCTTCATCAAGCCCTGGAACAACTCCCGGGGATCGTGGCTGGGCTTGAGGCCCTGGCACAACGCGTGGACCGTTTGCTGCGCCTGCTGGAAGGTGTTCTCCCAAATGCCGGTCCGGCGTATGGTGAATTCCAGCCACGGCTTCGGCACACCGGCCAGGATGTCGGTGATGGTGGCGCTGCTGGTGACCGGCTTGAACTGATCCCCTTCCCAACTGTGCAGCGCATACATGGTGGACGAGTGCCGCTGCCAGACCTTCATGGGATGGATGTAAAGCCGGTTCTCCTTGCGATAGACCTCGATGATGACCTGGGCGGTGTTGAAAATGGAGTCGGTCGCATGGAAGGAATGCACGTGCTTCAGCAGCGCAAAATAGGCGAGCGTGTCCAGTTCGTAGAGGTAGGGACACGTGATCATGAAGAAGTTGCCCAGCATCCGGTCGCTGAACCAGTCCGCGGCCAGATCGGACAGACAGTCGAACACATAGAACGCGCCTGGACCGGCCCGCTCGATCACATCCAGAATCCCGGTGAGAAAGCGCTCGAACCCCTCTTGCGGCTCGAGCTGATGAACCTCCGCGCCGCTGTCGTCGGCCAGCAACGGCGCGTGACCGGCGAAGCGGAAGTAGATCAACTTGCGCCGGAGACGGAGCGCCTCGTTGCAGAACGGACCCAGCACCGGGAGATAGTCCTCGATGCCATCCACTTCCCACACGACGTTGTCTCCCGGCCGCAGCCCCTGCAGCACATCGTCCAAGCCCGGCAGGCCGGTGCTCATCACCGTGTTGTCAGTCTTCATGGGACGCGCGGCTTCAGGATTTCACCTTCTTGCCGTCCGGCGAATTGACGCTGTTGTTCAGCAGCAGTTCAACAAACGCCCGGGCGTTGGGATAGAGCCGGCGACCCTGGCGATAGACCACCCCCAATGGCCGCACGAAGCTCTGACTCGAAAGCAACACCGCCACAAGGGTCTTCGCCTGCAACTCGTGCTCCAGCGTCGGTCGCGGCAGAATCGCCACTCCCGAGCCGGCCTCCACGGCGCGTTTGACCGCTTCAATGTTGTCGAAGGTCAGCACCACCTTCACCTCCACGCCATGCTCGCGCAGGAATGCGTCAATCTTCTTGCGGATCACCAGATCGGCGTCGAAACCGACGAACGGCTCGCCGGCAAGCTGCTTCGCCGCGATTTTCTTCGCCTTGGCCAGCCGGTGTTGAGGATGACACGCCACCACCATCGGCTCATCCCGCCACGGGATCACCGTCAGGTCCCGCCGGCCCTGGGGAAACGAGATGATGCCCAGATCCACCTCGTCGTTCAGCACTCGTTCGCATACGCGTTGGGGATGAAGATATTCCAGTGCCACGCGCGCCGTGGGCCGCAGTTCGTTGAACCGGCGCACACAGCGGCTCATGTCGTGCAGGTTGACCGAGTAGATGGCGGCCACCCGCACCACCGTGTCGGCGGCAACCGGTCTGCCGCGCACTTTGCCCTCCAACGCGTAGTAGGATTCGAGCAGCTCCCGGCAACCGTCGCAAAAGATCCGGCCCTCGCGAGTCAGCTTCCAAGGCCGGCAGGACCGGTCAATGAGCGACACTCCCAGATGTTTCTCCAGCCGCTGCACGGTCAAGCTGGCCGTCGCCTGCAACACGCCGTTCGCCTCAGCCGCGCGCGAGAAGCTGCGAAGCCTTGCCACGTCGCAAAAGACTTTAAGCGTGTCAATCTGCATTGCAGAATTAAATGTCAGCTCAACGCCGTATTGGGTACACCCTATGCAGAACCGCCGCCCCGTCAACTCCATACTCCCGCCGGCCTGGCGGCCGGACAGCGGCACCCGGCGATCTGTCTTCCGCCCGCCCCTCGCCGGCCACAACGGGCGCGGGCTTCCGCGCCCCGGAACTCCCCGCGCAAAGATGACATTGTCAGACATTATGCTGGACATCCCCAGGTTATGCAAAAAGTTATGGACTTCGCCGCCCGATTTGGTTAATACCGTGCCTGCTTAATGCGGGCGACTATTGACCAGCTAGATGCCGTTGTGGCGCAGGCCGCGCCTTCTCATTGCGGCGCGGGCCTCCGCCGTCGGCTTCCTGTTGTCTGCTGCCCGGGAAACCTCATCGCAACCCCAAGACTCGCCAGTCAAACGAACCAGGAGTAATCACCCATGGGATTCATTCAAGACACCCTCGAAATCGTCAGAAAACGCAACGCCAACGAACCGGAATTCCTGCAGGCCGTCACCGAAGTGTTCGAATCTATCGAGCCGGTCATCCAGCGGCACAAGAAATACCGGGAAGGCAAAATCCTCGAGCGCATTGTGGAGCCGGAACGGATGATTGTCTTTCGCGTTCCCTGGCTGGACGACAAAGGCCAGATCCAGATCAACCGCGGCTTCCGCATCCAGATGAACAGCGCCATCGGGCCTTACAAAGGCGGCCTGCGCTTCCACCCCACCGTGTGCGCCAGCATCCTGAAATTCCTCGCCTTCGAACAAGTCTTCAAGAACTCGCTGACGACGCTCCCCATGGGCGGCGGCAAAGGCGGCTCGGACTTCGATCCCAAGGGCAAAAGCGACAACGAAGTCATGCGTTTCTGCCAGAGCTTCATGACCGAGGTTTTCCGCTACATCGGCCCGGAGACGGACGTGCCCGCGGGCGACATCGGCGTGGGCGGACGCGAAATCGGCTACCTCTTCGGCCAATACAAGCGGCTGGCCAACGAGTTCACCGGCGTCCTCACCGGCAAGGGCTTGAACTGGGGCGGCTCGCTCATCCGCCCGGAAGCCACCGGCTACGGCTGCGTCTATTTCGCGCAGGAGATGCTCAAGACCCGCAATCAATCCGTCGAGGGCAAGGTCTGCACCGCGTCCGGCTCGGGCAATGCGGCGCAATACACCGTCGAGAAGCTCATCCAAGTCGGCGCCAAAGTCGTCACCATGTCGGATTCCAACGGCACAGTTTATGACAAGGACGGCATCAACGAAGAGAAACTGGCCTGGGTGATGGACCTCAAGAACGTGCGCCGGGGACGCATCAGGGAATACGCCGAGAAGTTCGGTGCGAAATATCTTGATGGCCAGCGCCCGTGGGGCATCAAGTGCGACTGCGCCTTCCCGTGCGCCACGCAAAACGAAATCAGCGGCGAAGACGCCAAGACGCTGCTCGACAACGGCTGCATCCTGGTCTCCGAAGCGGCCAACATGCCCTCCGAACCACCGGCCATTGATCAGTTCCTGGCCAGGAAGATCCTCTACGGTCCGGGCAAGGCGGCCAACGCCGGCGGCGTGGCCACGTCCGGCCTGGAAATGGTTCAGAACTCGATGCGCCTGCCTTGGACCCGCGAAGAAGTGGACAAGCGGCTGCACCACATCATGGTCACCATCCACAAGAACGCCTTCGACACCGCCGCCGAATACGGCCAGCAGGGCAACTACGTTGCCGGCGCGAACATCGCCGGCTTCGTCAAAGTCGCCGACGCGATGCTCGATCAAGGGTTGGTCTAACCAGCCGTTTTTTCCCAGTCTCCTCACCGCCGCAGTCGCTCAAAGTGACTGCGGCCTTTCCATTTCTGAAAACCGTCTCAACCGCAGATGGCACGGAGGCACGCAGATTCTTCTTAACGCAGAGGCGCAGAGACACGGAGGCTGTTCAATGCGCCATGGACGCGAAAAGAGAGTAGTCGGCGATACAGTCCCGCAGTTGCGGGAGAAACCTGCGCTACGAGCCAGCACGTCCGGCACATGGGCGGCAGTGTCAGGAAGTGTTTAACATTTCACCGGGAGGCTTTTGCTTTGCTGCGAAACGAGTTCCGTGATAGATTCCTCACAAACCGAACGATGGTTCGTGACGATTTCGTTCACAGGCGTCTGACGGGCAGAAAGATGTTATGCGGTAGCCAAAAAGGGCGCCTCACGGACACGGCAAATTGGGGCAAGGAGGCGCAGTCGAGTGATGAAACACAGATAGTCGGACCTCTCGGTCAGCAGCAACTGAAATATCATGATGCACAAGTCCTCTGTTCTGGCGGTTGTCCTCCTGGTGGCCCAAAGCGCCCTGGCTGCGGTGACTCTGCCCTTCCATGAACCGTTTCCCTTGACTTATACAGAAGGCGAAAGGCTGGGTGGTACGACGAGCGGTGTCATTTGGGAAGCCGGCAACAGCACCGGTGTGGGCAGCGCCACGAACACCATTGCCGCCGCGCTGTGCTACAGCGGTCTGACAAACTCCAGCGCCTCGCGGGGAATTCTTCTGCTCGGCACTCCCAATAGCAACCGCGATCGCGGCGTGATTTTCAATCCCGCGCAGGTAATGGACGCCGCCAACCCCAGGTTGTATGTCTCCTTCCTGCTGAATGTTCAATCGGCCCCTTCAACCCCCCGGCGACTTGCCTACTTCAGGAACAGCACGAGCGCAGGCAACAACAATGCCGCCGTTTTTCTCAACGCCGCCAACCAGTTGCAGATCGCGAAAAGCGCAACCGCTCCCGAGGCCCCTGCAACCTCCGCTTTGGGAACAGTCACCAACCTGGTGGTGATGCGTTACCGGTGGGTCAGCGCCGCCTCCGGAGATGATGAAGTGGCGCTCTGGTTGAATCCGGGGTCCCTGGGGGTTGATGAAGACAGCGTTCCCAGTCCGACGATTTCCACAACGAACGGCACCGATGTAGCCGACTTGAAGGCGTTCTTCATTTCGCAACGGATGGAAGCATCCGGCACGTTGTATGTGGATGAAGTGCGCATTGCCACGAACTGGGCTGCCGTGACCCCACCCAGCGGTCCTGTCGCCCCGCCAAGCGAACCTTACATAATTGAGACGTTGATGACGCCGGACGGGTTGGTATTGCGCGGAACGAACGGCACGCCCGACGGCACGTATCAGGTGTTGCGCTCAACAGATGTGGCCGCGGCACAATATGAATGGGTCTCAATCGCAACGAACACCTTTGAATTCAATGGAAGCTTCGATTGCACCAATCCGATTTCTCCAGCCGAGGTTCAAATGTTTTATCGCTTGCTGGCAGGTGGATCGTTGCCTCCACCGCCGGTTGCACCTTCAATCACGACGCAACCCACGAACCAGACCGTCACCGTGGGTCAGAATGCTGTGTTCAGCATTGTGGCTGATGGCACTGCTCCGTTGCATTATCAGTGGTATTTCAACACAAACACTCCCTTGGCGGCCAACAGCGACACCTTGACCGTCACGAACGTCCAGGAAACCAACGCCGGCACTTACTCGGTCGTCATTACGAACATCGCTGGCATGGTCACCAGTTCCAATGCCACGTTGACGGTCAACCCGGTTCCGATTGCTCCTTCCATCACAACGCAGCCGACCAATCTGACGGTTGCCGCGGGTTCCCCCGCGACCTTTACCGTCGTGGCCGACGGCACGGCGCCGCTACGTTACCAGTGGTTTTTCAACACGAATGCCGTCCTGCTGAACGAGAAAAATTCCTCGCTGACTTTCGCAAGCACCCATGCGACCAACGAAGGCGCGTATTCCGTTCGCGTCACCAACGTTGCCGGCTCCGTCACCAGCGCTGTGGCCACGTTGACCGTGCTTTCACCGCCATTCATCACCACGCAACCGCAGAACCAGGCTGTGACAGTCAGCAACAACGCCACGTTTTGGGTGACGGCCGTGGGCACCGCACCGCTTGGCTACCAGTGGTATTTCAACACCAATACGGCGCTGACGGAGGAGACAAACACATTGTTGACGATCCTCAATGCGGACACCAACGACGCAGGCGGCTACTCTGTGGTGGTCAGCAACAGCTACGGTTCAACAACCAGCGTTGTGGCGTTGTTGACCGTCAATCCTCCAGTAACGAACAACGCCATATACAATCTGTATGGTTTTGGCCAAGCGACCACCGGCGGCGGCATCATTGCCGAAGGCAGTCCGGGCTGGGTCAAGGTCACCAACGCGCTGGATTTCGCCTGGGCCATCTCCAACAAGAGCGGCACGATCAAGGTCATCGAGATCATGAACAATCTCGACTTGGGCTACAATGAGGTCGGTGCCGCCGTTCGCGCGTTCTCAATTTTCCGCGAGCATACCACGCCCTTGCTCCACCCGCGCCTCATCGAATCTGGCGTCAGCAAGATAGACATCCAGCAAAAGAATGGCCTGACCATTTTCTCGGCCAACGGCGCGGCCATCCGGCATGCGACCTTCAACATCAAGGATTCCGCCAACGTCATCGTCCGGAACTTGAAGTTCGACGAAATGTGGGAGTGGGACGAATCGGGCAAAGGCGACTATGACCGGAACGACTGGGACTTCATCACTCTGGGCGACGGCGGCGGCACGGTTTCCAACGTTTGGATTGACCACTGCACCTTCACGAAGTCCTATGACGGCAACTGCGACATCAAGGGCGGCGCCCACAACATCACCTTCTCATGGAACAACTATGCGGGTGACGATGGGGCCACCAATCCCAACAGTTACGTGTGGCAACAAATCAACTCCCTCGAATCGAACAAGACCGCCTATGCGATGTATAATTTCCTTCGCACTCGGGGTTTCAGCACCACGAACATTGTCACGATCCTGCAAGGTCACCAGAAGACCCACTTGATCGGGGCCACCGCCGATGACGCCTACGCCATCACGTTCCACCATCAGTTGTACATGAACTGCTGGGACCGCCTGCCTCGTTTGCGCGGCGGCAACGTGCACAATTACAACATCTACGTGGACGACATCGAGGCGCTGGCCGCAAGACGACTGCGCGACGCGATTGCAGCCACCATGAGCGCGGCCGACCAGAACACGTTGAACAACACCTATAATTTCAAACCCTTCCTCAACGGGACCATTTCCACAGAGGGCGGCGCGATTCTCGTTGAGAAATCGGCCTACATTGACTGCCTCTGGCCGCTCCGCAACAACCAGACCGACACAAACAATCCGGCCTATACTGGCAAGATCATGGCGCTCGATTCGATCTACCATTTCAACAACACGAGCGGTCCGCCCACCCATTATCGCGGCGACAGCACCAACGCCCCGGGCGACACTCTCTTCGGCCCGGTCCAGGCATCCGTCATTCCATTCTCTTGGAACGGCTTTACGACACTGCCGTACTCGTACACCATGGATGATCCGAGCCAGCTTCAGGCCATTGTTGCCAATCCCAATACCGGGGCAGGCGCCGGTGTGCTCACCTGGGCAAGAACCAACTGGCTCAAGACCTCATACTGACGCAGGGATTTACAGGAGATTCCGTTATGCAGACAACTCGGGAAGGGACCGTTGTCGGCACCTGTTGAAACATCGGGCATCCATGCTGCAATAGCTGCACGCCACGGACTTGCCACTAACGGCATTCGGTTTTTCGAGGAGGAGGAGGAGGAGGACCCGCCTTCAATTTGTCTCGGCACGGCAAGCGAGAACGACGACGAGAATGATTCTGGTTGCGCTACGGCAAATCGGTGTGGCCCATCAAATAGCGGTCGCATTCGCGCGCCGCTCCCCTGCCCTCGTTGAACGCCCACACCACCAGGCTCTGGCCGCGACGACAGTCGCCGGCGGCGAACACGCCGGGGATGTTCGTCGTGTATTTCTCGAACTCAGCCCTCACGTTGGTGCGTGGGTCGCGTTCGATTCGGAGCGCGGCGAGCAGTGGTTGCTCCGGTCCCAAGAAACCCATGGCCAGCAGCACGAGTTGCGCGGGCAGGACCTTCTCCGTTCCCGCCACCGGCTGGGGCACGAGCTGTCCCTTCTCGTTTTTCTCCCACTTGATCTGGACGGTGTGGACGGCTTCTACCTGACCCTGCGCCTCGCCTTCGAACTTCGTGGCGGTGGTGAGATAGACGCGCGGGTCGCCGCCGAATTTCGCCGCGGCCTCTTCCTGGCCGTAGTCCAGGCGGTAAACCTTCGGCCACTCCGGCCACGGATTGTCGGCAGCGCGCTCCATCGGCGGACATGGCAGAATTTCCAACTGCACCAGGCTCTTGCAGCCGTGGCGGAGCGAAGTGCCCACGCAGTCCGTGCCGGTGTCGCCACCGCCGATGACGACGACGTCCTTGCCGGCGGCGGAAACGAAATCCCCGTTCTCCTTTCCGTCGAGGATGCTTCTGGTGTTGGCCGTCAGGAATTCCATCGCGAAGCGGATGCCCTTGAGGTTGCGGCCTTCGACGGGCAAATCGCGCGGCTTGGTTGCTCCCGTGCAAAGGATGGTCGCGTGGAATTCCTCCAACAAGCGTGCTGCCGGGAAACCGACGCCGACCTCGGTGTTGCACACGAATTTGACTCCCTCGGCCTCCAACTGCCGGATGCGGCGCAACACGACCTGCTCCTTGTCGAGCTTCATGTTGGGGATGCCATACATCAGGAGACCGCCGGGGCGATCGGCGCGTTCGAACACCGTGACGGAATGGCCGGCCTTGTTGAGTTGCGCCGCCGCGCACAAACCCGCCGGCCCGGAGCCAACGACGGCAACCTCCCGATTGGTGCGTTTCCCTGGCGGTTCGGGCAGAATCCAGCCTTCGTCCCAGCCCCGGTCAATGATGGCGCACTCGATGGCTTTGATGGTGACGGGCGGCGCGTTGATGCCGAGCACGCACGAGCCTTCGCACGGCGCGGGGCAGACGCGACCGGTGAAGTCGGGAAAGTTGTTCGTCTTGTGCAGCCGTTCGAGCGCTTCCTGCCAAAGGCCGCGATAGACGAGGTCGTTCCATTCGGGAATGAGATTGTGAATCGGGCAGCCGGACGCCATGCCGCTGAGCAGCGTGCCGGTGTGGCAGAACGGCGTGCCGCAATCCATGCACCGCGCCCCTTGCCGGCGAAGCCTGGCCTCTTCCATGTGGAGATGGAACTCGTTCCAGTCACGAATGCGCTCGGTGGCCGGGCGATCCAGCGGCAGCTCGCGCAAATATTCAATGAATCCTGTGGGTTTGCCCATGGTTTGTTAGAACTCAGTTTCTACAACGTGCCGCAACATTCCAAACCCGAATTCCTAAATCCTAAATCCGAAGGAAGCCCGAAGCCTGAAATCCCAAAACAACCTTCGCGTGAGCAAGAGCCAGCCACACACGCACTGGCATTTAGCATTCGGCATTCGGATTTCTTTAGACATTCGGATTTATGGTTTCGGGTTTTGCATCATCCTCCGCCGACACGCGCGACGTCGCGGACGTTTTCCTCGAACGCGGCCATGATGGCCTGCTCGCCGCTCAAGCCCTGTTCTTTTACTTTCTTCATGGCCTGCAGCACCCGCTGGTAATCCTTCGGCATCACCTTCACGAACGCGGGCACGAGCCGGTTCCAATCCGCCAGCACCCTGGCGGCGCGTTCGCTCTTGGTGTAAGCCTGATGGCGCTGGATCAGTTTCCAGACTTCCTCGATTTCATCCGCGTCCTCGAGTTTCTGGAGGCTCACCATCTCCGGGTTGCAGCGCGTCGCGAAATCGCCGGCTTCATCGAGCACATAGGCGATGCCGCCCGACATGCCCGCCGCGAAGTTGCGCCCGGTTTTGCCCAGCACCACGACGCGACCGCCGGTCATGTATTCGCAACCGTGATCGCCCACCGCCTCGACGACGGCGTTGACGCCGCTGTTGCGCACGCAGAAACGTTCACCGGCCATGCCGCGAACGAACGCCTCGCCGCTGGTGGCCCCGTAGAGCGCCACGTTGCCGATGATGATGTTTTCTTCCGCTACAAAGGTGGAGCCCTTCGGCGGATAGACAATCACCCTGCCGCCGCTGAGGCCCTTGCCGAAATAATCGTTGGCGTCGCCTTCCAGTTCCAGCGTCATGCCGCGCGGGATGAAGGCGCCGAAGCCTTGGCCGGCGCTGCCGGCAAATTTGAGATGAATCGTGTCGTCCGGCAGTCCGTTCGGGCCGTGCCGCTTCGTGATTTCGCTGCCAACGATGGTGCCGACGACGCGGTTCACGTTGCGGATGGGCAGATCGGTATGGACACGTTCGCTGCGTTCGATGGCCGGCTCGCAGATGTCCAGCAACCGTGTCACGTCGAGCGACTTCTCAATGCCGTGGTCCTGGCCAATCTGGCAGTGGCGGCCGACTTCCGGCCCGACCTCCGGCTGATGCAGGATGTTGGTGAAATCGAGGCCGTTCGCCTTCCAATGCTCACTCGCCTTCTTCGGTTCGAGCCGGTCGGTGCGGCCGACCATTTCGTTGATGGTGCGGAAACCGAGCTGGGCCATCAACTCGCGCACTTCCTGGGCGATGAACCGCATGAAGTTGACGACATGATCGGGACTGCCCGTGAAAAGTTTGCGCAAGGCCGGGTCCTGCGTGGCCACACCGACCGGGCAGGTGTTGAGGTGGCACACCCGCATCATGATGCAGCCGAGCACGACCAGCGGCGCGGTGGCGAAGCCGAATTCCTCGGCGCCCAGCAAGGCGGCAATGACAACGTCGCGGCCGGTCTTGAGCTGGCCGTCGGCCTCGACCGTGATGCGGCTGCGCAGGTTGTTGAGCAGGAGGGTCTGGTGCGTCTCCGCCAGACCGAGTTCCCACGGCGTGCCGGCGTGTTTGATGGAAGAGAGCGGCGAGGCGCCCGTGCCACCGTCGTGGCCGCTGATGAGGACCACATCGGCATGCGCCTTGGAAACCCCGGCGGCGACCGTGCCCACGCCGACTTCCGAAACGAGCTTCACGCTCACGCGCGCGTGGCGGTTGGCGTTCTTCAAGTCGTGAATCAACCCGGCCAGATCTTCGATGGAGTAAATGTCGTGGTGCGGCGGCGGGGAGATCAAACCCACGCCGGGTGTGGTGTGCCGCGTTTTGGCAATCCACGGATAAACCTTGCGCCCCGGCAACTCCCCGCCCTCGCCGGGCTTGGCGCCCTGGGCCATCTTGATTTGCAGTTCCCGGGCGTTGACGAGATACTGGCTCGTGACACCGAATCGGCCCGAGGCAACCTGTTTGATGGCGCTGTCCTTCGAGTCGCCCCGCTCATTGGTCCAGACAAAACGTTCCGGGTCTTCACCGCCTTCGCCGGTGTTGCTCTTGCCGCCGAGTCGGTTCATGGCGATGGCCAGCGCCTCGTGCGCTTCCTGGCTGATCGAGCCGTAGCTCATCGCGCCGGTCTTGAACCGCTTGACGATGGCCTCGACCGGCTCGACTTCCTCGAGCGGCACCGGCCGTGGCGCGGTTCGTTGCGAGGGACTTCCCTGCAACCAGCCGCCCTCGGCTTCCTCGGTCGAAGCCGGCTGCCGGGCGAGCCTCAAATCGAGCAGGCCCCGCAACGTGCAAAGGGTCCGGGACTGATTGTTGACCAGTTCGCTGTATTCGTTGAAAACCTTGTAGTTGTTTGTGCGGCAGGCGAGCTGCAGCTTGTGAATCGTCTGTGGATTGAACAGATGGAACTCGCCGTCGCTCCGCCACTGATATTGTCCGCCCGCATCAAGCGTCTCACCATTGACCGAGCGATCCGGAAACGCGCGGCGGTGCCGCGCCAGCGTCTCCTGGGTCAGCACGTCCAGACCGACTCCTTCGATGCGTGACACCGTCCAGGTGAAATACTTGTCAATCACGTCATGGTTCAGGCCGATGGCCTCGAAAATCTGCGCGCCGCGATAGCTCTGAATGGTGGAGATGCCCATCTTGGCCATCGTCTTCACGACGCCTTTGACCGCCGCTTTGATGTATTTTTTGACCGCGGTCTTGTGGTCAAGGCCGGTCAACAACCGCTCGCGGATCATGTCGTCCAGCGATTCGAACGCGAGATACGGATTGATGGCGCTGCAGCCGTAGCCAATGAGCAGCGCGAAATGATGCACCTCCCGCGGCTCGCCGGATTCAAGCACGAGGCCGACGCGCGTGCGGGTGCCCTGACGGATGAGATGATGATGCAGACCGGCCACGGCGAGCAACGCGGGGATGGGCGCGTGCTCGGCGTCCACGCCGCGATCGGAAAGGATGATGATGTTCGAGCCTTCGGCAATTGCCTTGTCGGTTGCGGCGAACATCATGTCCAGCGCGGTTTCCAGTTCTTTTGCGCCTCCCGCCGCCTTGAAAAAAATCGGCAGCGTCACCGCCTTGAAGGCGGGCCGATCCACATGGCGGAGCTTTTCCAATTCCTCGTTGGTGAGGATGGGATGCTCCAGCTTGATCATCCGGCAACTCTCGGGCGTGGGTTTGAGCAGGTTGCCCTCCGAACCGACCATCGTTTCGGTCGAGGTAATGTTTTCCTCGCGGATGGGGTCAATGGGCGGGTTGGTGACCTGGGCAAAAAGCTGCTTGAAATAATTGTAGAGCAACTGTGGTTTGTCCGAGAGCACGGCCAGCGGCGTGTCGGTTCCCATCGAACCAATCGGCTGCACCCCGTCGTTCGCCATCGGGCTGATGATGAACCGCAAGTCCTCGAACGTGTAACCAAACACCTGCTGCCGGCGGAGCACGGTCTTGTGAGCCGGCTCATGCACGTGCGGTGGCTCGGGCAAATTCTCAAGCAGGACATGGTTCTGGTCCAGCCACACTTGGTAAGGATGTTCGGTGGCCACCTTGCTCTTCAATTCCTCGTCCGCCACGATGCGGCCCAGCTCGGTATCAATGAGGAACATGCGTCCCGGTTGCAGCCGGCCTTTCTGCGCAACCATTTCGGGCGGCACGTCGAGCACGCCGACTTCGCTGGCCATGATGACGCGGTCGTCCTTGGTCACATAGTAGCGCGAGGGGCGCAGCCCGTTGCGATCGAGCACCGCCCCGATGCGCACGCCGTCCGTGAACGCGATGGACGCCGGGCCGTCCCACGGTTCCTGCAGGCAGGAGTGATACTCGTAGAACGCGCGCTTCTCGGCGCTCATGCTCTCGTGGTTTTCCCACGGCTCGGGAATCATCATCATCACCACGTGCGGCAGCGGACGGCCCGTCAGCGTGAGAAACTCCAGCGCGTTGTCGAACATGGCCGAGTCGCTGCCGTCTTCGTTGATGACCGGCAGGAGTTTCTTGAGGTCCGCGCCGAACAACCCGGACGCGAACAGCGACTGGCGCGCGTGCATCCAGTTGATGTTGCCGCGCAGAGTGTTGATTTCGCCGTTGTGCGCCACGTAACGGTAAGGATGCGCGCGTTCCCATGTGGGGAACGTGTTGGTGCTGAAACGCGAATGCACGAGGCTCAGCGCGCTTTCCAGCGACAGATCGGACAGATCGGGAAAATAGTGTTCCAACTGGTCCGGTGTCAGCATGCCCTTGTAAACCATCGTCTTGCACGAGAGGCTGCAAACATAGAACTTGTCGCCGCCCTGAATGCCCGAGGCGCGGATGCCCCGCTCCGCCACTTTGCGCACGACATACAGCTTGCGCTCGAACGCCAGGTCATCGCTCAGGCCATGCGGGCGCGCGATGAACACTTGGCGCACCACCGGTTCGGATGCAATCGCGGTGTACCCCAGCGAGCTATGTTCCGTGGGCACGGTCCGCCAGCCGAGCAGGCGCAAACCTTCCGTGGCAACGATTTCCTCGAACAGTTTCTCGCACTTGTAACGTTCGGAGGGATTGGATGGCAGAAAGACGAGGCCGACGCCGTATTCACCCGCGCCGGGCAGTGCAATCTTCACTTCGTTGCACGCCTGCTTCAGGAAGGCGTGGGGCAACTGCATCAAAATCCCCGCCCCGTCACCCGTGTTCGCCTCGCAACCGCACGCGCCGCGGTGCTGGAGATTGCGCAACACCTGCAGCGCTTGCTGGACGATGGCATGCGACTTCCTGCCCTTGATGTTGACGACAAAGCCGACACCGCAGGATTCATGCTCGAATCGCGGGTCGTAAAGGCCTTGCTTCCGGGGAAGACCCGGAGCGGTGCCTCTGCTGACGCCGGGCAAACCCGGTTTCGCGTGTTTCGGTTCAATCATCGCCAGTCAAATCAATCTTTTCTTATTGTTTCCTCAAACGCACGTCTGGCGCAATAGCGTTGCGAAAAAACCTTCACGCAGATGCCATCAAAACAACTCAGGAATCTGTGCCGAACTCCCGTCTGCCCTTATCGCCAGTTCTCCAGCACGGCGTCTGACCGTCGCAATCCTCCTGTTTGGTCCCCGCAAATCCACTTGTGTCCAGGTTGGCCCTCGCGTCCAGCATCTCGGCCGAACTGCGCCACCGGGGAATCCTTTGGTGCGATTTCGACGGATTCCCCGGGTTGGGAAACGGGTCGTGTCCTGATTGCGCTCTCCGACCATCTGTGAGAACAATGACTCAACGATCGAAACCTGGATGCGACCATGAATTCAAATCCCACGACCTCCAAGCGCCGGCATGACAACTCCGTTTTCTGCGGCAACGTGTCCCTGTCCTTTTCAGTCTTGGGCGCGCGTTCGGCCCTGCTGATGATCTTGCGCACTGCCGGGGCGGTCGTGTCCGGGCAGGCCCGTCCCGGTGCATTCGCTATTCCAGTACTGCTCCCGGCCAGGGTGCGCGGCTACCGGCCTCGAAGAAACCGGTCCGCCCAACGGTCATTCTGAAATCAACGTCACCTTGCGTTGTCGCGGTCAGCCGGGAGCGCTCAACGGTCCGCGCCCCTGTTTCACTTCCCCTGCCTACGTATTCAAGACCTTGAGCGCCTTCTTGGGATAGGCAACGCGCAGGATGAGCAACCCCTTTTCCTGCCTCGGGCTGGTGGCGCAGTAGCAATATTCGATGTTGATCTTGGCGTTGGCGAGTTTGTGCGCAATCTTCGCCAGTGAGCCGGGTTTGTTGGTGCCTTCCACCATCAGCACGTCGTCCTCCACCACCAGCGTGTCATGATCTTCAAAAACGTGCAGCGCCTTCCGATAATCGCTCACGACCATGCGGACCACGCTGTGATCGATCGTGTCGCTGGTGCAAATGGCGTAGATGT
>Ga0299912_10001596_pt1 | contig 18275 bp, 18 predicted proteins | sample RVTome_2_FD_207667 | JGI IMG/M metagenome (GOLD analysis project Ga0299912, IMG submission 207667) | Soil microbial communities from uranium-contaminated site in the Upper Colorado River Basin, Wyoming, United States - RVT95D214 (version 2) ... | reverse complement strand
CAGGCGAGGTAGAACGGGTTCGCCGCCTCGCGCGCCTGGAAGTAGACGTCGGGGTTCTGCGCCGTGCCGCGCACGACCGGGTGCTCGGGCGAGAGGGCGCGGGCGCGGTGCGCGTGCACCAGGTCGCCGCGCACCAGCGCGCGCAGGTCGTCGAGGGCCAGCTGCTCGATCTTGTTCACCTCGTGCGACGTGCGGAACCCGTCGAAGAAGTGCAGGAACGGCACCCGCGCCTCGAGCGTCGCGGCGTGCGCGATCGCCGCGAGGTCCTGCGCCTCCTGCACCGAGTTCGAGGCCAGCAGCGCGAAGCCGGTCTGGCGCGTCGCCATCACGTCGCCGTGGTCCCCGAAGATCGAGAGCGCCTGCGCGGCCAGAGAGCGCGCCGCCACGTGGATCACCACGGCCGTCAGCTCGCCAGCGATCTTGTACATGTTGGGGATCATCAACAGCAGGCCCTGAGAGGCAGTGAACGTGGTCCCCAGGGCGCCGCTCTGGAGGGCGCCGTGCAGCGCGCCGGCCGCACCGCCCTCGCTCTGCATCTCGATGACGGCGGGCACGGTGCCCCACAGGTTCGGGCGCTTCTCGGCCGCCCACTGGTCGGCCCACTCCCCCATCGGCGAGCTCGGCGTGATCGGATAGATCGCGATGACTTCGCTCAGCTGATACGCGACCCGCGCCGCCGCCTCGTTGCCGTCGAGGGTGACCTTCGCCCGGGACATCCGCCGCTCCCTGTCGAACGCTGACGACCGGCTCGGCCGCCGTGGCACGCAAGTCGCAATTTGCGTTCCCCCAGCAGGGGTCGTGGCGCGCGGCAGTCGCTGCGCGACGCGGTGCACAGCATGCGCCGCGCAGGCAGGCTAAGTGCGCCCTTGCCAAGGGAGTGAGGAGCATGAGCCCGGGGCGGTGAACGCGGCGTGTGCGGTGCGGCCTTTTTCGAAGCACCCGAGAGGAGATGCGGACAATATGTCCCAGCTACCAGAGCCCCGACGATGCGAGTATGTTCGGTGCCGTCGGGGCGGTAGCTCAGCTGGGAGAGCACCTGGTTTGCAACCAGGGGGTCGGGGGTTCGAATCCCTTCCGCTCCATACTCCCGATGACATCCTGATGGACGCGTAGGGACATGGACGCTGGCACCGTCTACCAGTACCGGTTCGTCCTCGGTTTCCTGGCGCTCGGCCTGCTGCTCGCGGCCGTGGCGATCGCAGTGCCGGTCTTGCTCGCCCCGCGCGGCCGCGGCGCCGACACCCTCAAGACGTACGAGAGCGGCATCATTCCCGAGCGTGGCGCGTGGCGGCAGTTCTCGCTCGCCTACTACCTGTACGCGCTGCTCTATCTCGCCGTCGCGGTGGACGTCATCTACCTCTTCCCCGTCGCGCTGGTGTTCCGGCTCATGGGCACCTGGCAGGTGGTGGTCGAGGTGGTGGTGTTCGTCGCGATCATCTCCGTCGCGGTCGTGTACTCGTGGCGCACTGGGGCGTTCCGGTGGGAGTGAGCGTACCGACGGACCGCGAGTTGGAGCTGCTGGCGGAGGACGCCGCGCCGTGGGTGCGCCTCGCGCTGGTCGAGGACGTGCTGAACCTCGCGCGCGCGAACTCGCTGTGGCCGCTCACCTTCGGCCTCGCGTGCTGCGCGATCGAGATGATGGCGGTGGGGATGGCGAAGTACGACCTCGACCGGTTCGGCGCCGCCGTCTTCCGCCCCTCGCCGCGGCAGGCCGACCTGATGATCCTGGCCGGCACGATCTCGCGGAAGATGGCGCCGGTGATCAAGACGCTGTGGGACCAGATGCCCGGGCCCAAGTGGTCCATCGCGATGGGCGGGTGCACGATCTCGGGCGGGCCGTTCAAGTACCCCGGCGAATACGCGATCGCCGAGGGGGCCGAGAAGTTCATGCGGGTGGACGTGCACATTCCCGGGTGTCCGCCGCGCCCCGAGGCGCTGATCGCGGGCATCCTCAAGCTCGAGGAGAAGATCAAGCGGGGACGCCGCCTTGGCCGCACCGGCTGAGCTCGCCGCGGTGCTGGAGTCCCGCGGCTGGACGGCGGCACCGCCTACCGCGCACCCGGTGTCGGGGGTGGCGGAGAGCCGCTGGGTCGCGCCCGGGCACCTGGTCGCGGCGGCCGAGGCCGCGAAGGAGGCCGGGTACTTCTTCGAGTCCATGACCTGCGTGGACCGCCTCGATCCGCACGGCGTCTTCGAGCTGCTCTACACGTTCAACCGCTGGGACGCGCCGGCGCGGGTGGCCTACCGCGTGTGGGTGCCCAAGGACGTCGCGGTCCCGACGCTGAGCGGCGTGTACGGGATCGCGGCGTGGAACGAGCGCGAGGCGTGGGAGCTGTTCGGCGTCGTGTTCGCGGGGCACCCCAACCTCACCTGGCTGCTGCTGCCCGAGGGCACCGAGTTCCGCCCGCTGCTCAAGAGCTTCACCGCGCCGCCCCCGTCCATCTACGACGACAGCCTCAAACCTCCGCCGCCGGGAGTCGATGGCCGCGAGCACGCCGACGCCGACGGCTGAGCCGCTCGACACCTACACCCTGAACATGGGGCCACAGCACCCGTCCACGCACGGCGTGCTGCGGCTCAAGCTGACGCTGCGTGGCGAGCGGCTGGTCGCAGTCGAGCCGGTCATCGGCTACTCGCACCGCGCGCACGAGAAGATGGCGGAGAACCGCAGCTACGCGCAGTTCCTCCCCAACACGTCGCGGCAGGACTACCTGTCGGGGATGATCTACAACTTCGCGTGGGTCGAGGCGGTCGAGAAGCTGGCGGGGATTGCGGTGCCCGAGCGGGCGCTGGTGGCGCGCGTGATCCTCGCCGAGTTCAACCGCATCTCCTCGCACCTGCTGTGGATCGGCGCGTTCCTGCTCGACCTCGGCGCCGCGACGCCGTTCCTGTACACCTTCGACGACCGCGAGGCGATCGTCTTCCTGCTCGAGTCGGTGACCGGCTCGCGGCTCACCTACTGCACGGGCCGCTTCGGCGGGCTCGCGAAGGATCTCGACGCCGACTTCCCGCGCCGCGCGCGCGCGGTGGTCGTCAAGCTCAAGGCGCGCTGGCCCGAGCTGGTGGACCTGATCGAGGACAACGTCATCTTCCTGCAGCGCACCCGCGGGGTCGGCGTCATCACGCTCGAGCAGTGCCGCACCTGGGGCGTGACCGGACCGATGCTGCGGGCCTGCGGCGTGCCGTACGACATCCGCAAGGTGGAGCCCTACGGCGCCTACCCGCGCTTCCGGTTCGACATCCCCACGCGTCCCGAGGGCGACGTCTTCGCGCGCTACATGGTGAGGATCCTGGAAATGGCGCAGAGCGTGCGGATCATCGAGCAGGCGCTCGAGGCGCTGCCCGAGGGTCCGATCCTCGCCGAAGGCTCCATCGGCGTGAAGAAGCGGCTCAAGCCGCCGGTGGGCACGCAGTACTATGCGGTGGAAAGCGCGCGCGGGGCCTACGGCATCCTCATCGTCTCGGAGGGCGGGACCGAGCCCTACCGGGCGAAGTTCCGCACCCCGTCGTACGCGAACCTCGCCGTGATGCAGGACGTGATGCCGGGGACGATGGTGGCCGACGCCGTCGCCATCCTCGGGAGCACCGACATCGTGCTGCCGGAGATCGACCGGTGAGCGCGGTGCAGGCATGGCTGGCCGGGTACATCACCTGGACGCTCGCCACGCTGCTGCTCGGTACCGTGGTGATCATGGGCTACCTCACGTTCAACACGCTGTTCCTCATCTGGCTCGAGCGGAAGGTCTCGGGGCACATCCAGCGGCGCTACGGGCCGATGGAGGTGGGGCCACACGGCGCGCTCCAGACGGTCGCCGACATGCTCAAGCTGCTGGGCAAGCAGCTCCTGACGCCGGTGGCCGTGGACCGGTTCGTGTACGTGGCGGCGCCGCTCCTCATCTTCCTGCCGACGCTCTGTGTCGCCTCGCTCATCCCGGTCTCGGGCGCCGAGGCGTTCGCGCAGATGCCGTACGGCCTGATCGTGATCATCGCGCTCTCGGGCTTCACGGTGATCGCGATCTTCATGGCCGGCTGGTCGTCCAACAACAAGTACGCGGTGCTCGGCGGGATGCGGTCGGTGTCGCAGGTGATCGCGTACGAGATCCCGATCCTGCTGGCGGCGCTGTCGGTGGTGATGCTCGCGGGCTCGATGAACCTGCGCGAGATCGTGGCGGCGCAGGCGCGCGGCGTGCCGTACCTCCTCGTCCAGCCGGTAGCGGCGCTCCTCTACTTCATCGGGATCACGGCCGAAACCAACCGCGCCCCGTTCGACATCCCCGAGGCCGAGTCCGAGCTGGTGGGCGGCTTCCACACCGAGTACTCGGGCATGCGGTTCGCGCTGTTCTTCTTCGCCGAGTACACCAACATGCTGGTCCTCGGCGCGCTGGGCGCCACGCTGTTCCTCGGCGGGTGGCTGGGGCCGTGGCTGCCGGGGCCGGCGTGGCTTCTCCTCAAGGCCTACGCGCTCGTGTTCGTGATGATGTGGATGCGGTGGACCTTCCCCCGCCTGCGGTTCGACCAGCTGATGACGCTCGCGTGGAAGCTGCTGATCCCGGTGGCGCTCGTGAACTTGGTCGTCACGGCGCTCCTCGTGCCGAGGGCGGGATGACGGGCGTGGTGTGGCGCGTGTGGACGGGGGCCAAGAGCCTCGTCGTGGGGCTCCGCGTCACGGGGCGCCACCTGGTGCGGCGTCCGGTGACGCTGCTCTACCCGCACCAGACGCCGGACGCGTCGCGCTGGAACGGCCCGATCGACCTGAAGACCTTTGTCGCAACGGGCACCCACGACTGCATCGCGTGCAACGCCTGCGTGCGCGTCTGCCCGTCGGACTGTATCGCCGTCGACGGGAGGCGGCCCGAGGGCTCGAAGAAGATGCGCGCGACGAAGTTCCTGATCGACTTCTCGACGTGCAGCCTGTGCGGGCTGTGCATCGACGTCTGCCCGACGGACACGCTCGAGTACTCGACGCGCTATGACGAGGCGACGTACACGCGCCCCGACACGGTGAACGACCTGCTGGGGCCGTTCGGCGAGGACCCATACCTCTCGGGCAGGCTGACGTGACCTGGGCCGCGATGGTCTTCGCGGGCTCGGCCGCGATGGCCCTGTTCGGCGCGCTGCTCGCGGTCGGGCTCAAGAACATCTTCCACAACATCCTCGGCTTCGCCCTCGCGATGCTCGGCGTGGCCGGCGTGTTCCTCAGCCTCGGGAGCGACTTCCTCGCGGCGGTCTTCGTGCTGGTGTACGTGGGCGCCGTGGCGATCGCGATGGTGTACGCGGTGATGCTCAGCTACCCGCTCGACCTGCCGCAGCGGCGGCGCAGCGTCCCGAAGATCGCCGCCGCCGCGCTCCTGGCGGCGATCGTCACCGGGGCGCTCTGGCTCGTGGTGCGCCGCGCGCCGTGGCCCCCGCCGCTGGGCGCGCCGGACGACGTCGCGCCGGCGCAGACCGGCTACCGCTTCCTCACCGACTACGTGCTCGCCTTCGAGCTGATCTCGGTGCTGCTCGTGGTGGCGATGATGGGCGCGGTGATGGTCGCGCGCCGCACGCGCGAGGGAGGGAGCGGGCGGTGACGGTGGCGTCCTATCTGTTCGTCGCGGCCTGCCTGTTCGGGATCGGGCTGTACGGCCTGCTGCAGCGGCGCTCCCTGGTGGCGATGCTGATCGCGCTCGAGCTGATGCTCGCGGCCGTGTCCATCAACGTCGTCGCGCTCACCACGCTGGCCGGGCGGGACGGCTCGCTGGGGCAGGTGGTGGCGCTGATCCTCGTGGGCGTGGCGGCCTCGGAGGCCGCGATCGCGCTGTCGCTGTTCGTCGCGATCCACCGCGCCCGGCACAACATCGACGTCGAGCAGTTGTCGGAGCTCACGGGATGAGCGGTCCCGTCCTCGCTGCCGTCCTCGCCCAGGCGGCGCCCCTGGCGGCGTGCCTCACGATCCTGATCGGGCTGCGCGCCCGCCCGCGCGCCGCGGCGGGCTTGGCGACCCTGTCGCTGGTCGTCGCGCTCGGCGCCACGGCGTACCTGGTCGTGGTCGTGGCGGTCCCCAACGTGCACTGGGTGGCGCAAACGACCTGGCTCCCGGTGGCGGACGGGCCCGCTCTCGCCTTCGGCGTGTTCTTCGACCCGCTCGCCGCGACGATGTCGTTCGTGGTTGCGTTCATCACGCTCGCGGTCATGGTCTACTCGCTGGGCTACATGGCGGGCGATCCAGGCTTTGCGCGCTACTTCGGCTTCCTCGCGCTGTTCGCCTGGGCGATGCTGGGCCTGGTGCTCGCCTCGAACCTGCTCCAGGTGCTGGTCTTCTGGGAGCTGGTCGGCCTCGCTTCGTTCCTGCTGATCGGGTTCTGGTTCGAGCAGTCCGCGCCGGCGGCCGCGGCGCGCAAGGCGTTCCTCATGACCCGCGCCGGCGACGTCGGCTTCCTGCTCGGCGTGCTGCTGCTGATCCGCGCGCTTGGCAACGCGACGATTCCCGACGTGATCGCGGCGGCCGGCCCGGCGGGGATCTTCAGCCCGCGCTTCACCGCCACCGTGGCAATCCTCCTGCTCATGGGGGTGATCGGCAAGAGCGCGCAGGGGCCGCTGTTCACCTGGCTCCCCGATGCGATGGAAGGCCCAACGCCCGTGTCGGCGCTGCTCCACTCGGCCACGATGGTCGCCGCCGGTGTGTTCCTGGTGGCGCGGCTGCACGGCTTCTTCGCCGCGGCGCCCGAGGTGATGCGAGGCCTGCTGTGGCTCGCGCTGGTGACCGCGCTCGCGACGGCGACGATGGCCATGGTCGCCGAGGACATCAAGCGGGTGTTGGCGTACTCCACCATCTCGCAGCTCGGCTACATGCTGATGGCGCTCGCGGCGGGCAGCGTGACGGCGGGCTTCTTCCACCTCACGACGCACGCCGGGTTCAAGGCGCTGCTGTTCCTGGCCTCGGGGATCTTCATCCACCACGCCCACTCGAACGAGATGCGGGTGATCGCCACGAAGCAGCCCCGGTCGCAGCGCGCCGGGGTGATCGGCCTGGTGAGCGGCAGCCTGGCGCTCGCCGGCGTGATTCCGTTCTCGGGCTACTTCTCGAAGGAGGCGGTGCTCGCGACCCTCGGCCATAACGCGGGGACGGCCGCGCTGGCGCTCGCGTACCTCGGGGCGGGGCTCACGGCGTACTACACGTTCCGGATGGTGTGGCTGACGATACCGGTGGGCGCAGTGGGCGCAGTCGTGACGGCGCACCACGAGCCGAGCGGCGGCGACCGCGCGATGGCGGCGTCGGTGCTCGTGCTCTCGGCGCTCACGCTCGTGCTGGGCTACCTCGGCGGCTGGCTCGCCGCGCGGCTCGGGCACGAGGGAGTGGAGCACGGGCCGTTCGCGTTTGGCGCCGGGCCGCTGGTCGCGCTCGCGCTGGTGGCCGCGGGCATCGCGCTCGCGTGGGTGGAGTTCGGCCGCCGCGGCGCGGCGCGCGCGGGCTTCGCCGAGCGGGTGCCGGCGCTGCGCGACTTCTTCGGGGACAACTGGTACCTCGACCGCCTCTACGGGGCGACGCTCGTGCGGTGGGGCACCGCGCTCTCGCGGGCGGCGCGCTGGCACGACCACACCGTGCTCGACGGCGCCTCGGACGGCGTCGCCTCGGGCACCGTCTGGGGCGGCCGGATCCTCGCCCGGGTGCAGGGGGGCTACGTGCAGGCCTACGTCGCGGTGGCGATCAGCCTGATCGCGGCGCTGGGCGTGTGGCTGGTGCGCCGGGGAGGCCTGCCGTGACCGGCGTGCCGCTGCTCACGCTGCTGCTGTTGTGCCCGGTCCTCGGGCTGGCGGCGATTCTCCTGATCCCGGGCCGCTACCCCCGCGCGATCAAGCGCGCCGCGGCGCTCACCGGCTGGGCCGCGTGCGCGGTGGTAGCGGTGATCTACGCGCGGTTCGACCCAGCGGCGGCCGGCTACCAGCTCGTCGAGCAGGGGCGGTGGATTCCCTCGATGGGGATCGAGTGGCACAACGGGGTGGACGGGATCAACCTCCCGCTCCTCGCCCTCACGGCGATCGTCTTCGTGACGGGCGTGCTGGTGATGTACGAGCTTCAGGAGCGCGTGAAGGAGTACTACGCCTTCATGACGCTGCTCGTCATCGGCGTGTTCGGCGTGTTCATGTCGCTCGACCTGTTCTTCTTCCTGTTCTTCTACGAGGTCGCGGTCCTCCCGATGTACCTGCTGATCGCGATCTGGGGGAGCACGCGCAAGGAGTACGGGGCGATGAAGCTGACCCTGTACCTGCTGGCGGGCACGGCGCTGGTGGTGCCGGCCGGGCTGGCGGTCTACTGGGCGGCCGGTCTCAACACCTTCGACCTGACGCGTCTCGCGGCGGTGCACTACGGCCGCACCTTCCAGCTCGTGGTCTACCCGTTCCTGTTCATCGGCTTCGGGATCCTCGCCGGCCTGTGGCCGCTGCACACCTGGTCGCCGGTGGGCCACGTCGCCGCGCCGACCGCCGTCTCGATGCTGCACGCCGGCGTGCTGATGAAGCTCGGGGCGTACGGCATCCTGCGGATCGGGATGACGGTCCTCCCCGAGGGGGCCGCCTACTGGGCGCACACGACGGCGGTGCTCGCGACGATCAACATCGTGTACGGCGCGTTCGTCGCGCTGGCGCAGACCGACCTCAAGTTCGTGATCGGCTTCTCGTCCGTGTCGCACATGGGGATCGTGCTGCTCGGGCTCTCGACGCGCTCGGTGGACGGGATCAACGGCGCCGTGTTCCAGATGTTCAGCCACGGCGTCATGACGGCCCTGTTCTTCGCCGCGGTCGGGTATATCTACGACCGCTACCACACGCGCGAGATTCCGAAGCTCGGCGGGCTGTCGCGGTACGTCCCCGTGGCTTCGGCGTTCTTCATCGTGGCGGCGCTCACCGGGGCGGGGGTGCCCGGGTTCTCGTCGTTCTGGGCGGAGCTGTTGGTGTTCCTCGGTGCGCTGAAGACCTACCCGGTGCTCGCGACGATCGTCGTCCTGGCGCTGGTGATCACGCTGGCCTACTCGGTCCGGGTTATCGTGCTCGGCTTCTTCGGCGGGCCGCGTGAGGCGCATCCCCACGTGGCCGACATCTCGCCGTTCCTCGCGCTCCCGCGGGCGATCCTGGTGGCGGTGCTGCTCATCCTCGGCTTCTACCCCCGGCTGATCCTGGACGTTATCGATCCGGCGGCCCGGGCGCTGGTGGGGGCGCTGTCGTGAGCCGCGCGCTCGCCCTCCTGCCCGAGGCCGCACTGGTCCTCACCGGCCTGCTGATCTTCGCCGGGCTGATGGCGGCGCCCGAGAGCCGCCAGGCGCGCTCGCGTACGGCGGCGCGCCTGGGCGGCGTGCTGCTCGTCGCGGCGTGCGCCGGTTCGCTGAACGGCGCGGCCGAGATCTTCTGGCTCACGTACCGGGTGGACACCTTCTCCCAGCTCGTGAAGCTGGCGGTGGCCGTCGGCTTCCTGGTCTCGGTGTTCATCGTGCGCGACGGGGCCGGGCAGCGCGACGACGCGCGCGGCGAGATCTTCTTCTTCCTGCTCACGTCGACCGCGGGCCTCATGGTGATGTCCAGCGCGGTCGAGGCGGTGGCGCTCTACCTCGCGCTCGAGATCGCGTCGTTCTCGCTGTTCGTGCTGGTGCCCCTGCGCGAGCGGTTCGCGGCGGGGCAGGAAGCAGGGCTCAAGTTCATCGTCGTCGGCCTCGGCGCCTCGGTGGTCACGCTGTATGGGCTCTCGCTGCTCATCGGCCTCACCGGTACGACCCGGCTGCAGGAGATGGCGCTCCAGCTCCCGGCCCTCGCGGGGGAGGCGACCGCGCTGTTCGGGCTCGGGCTGTTCGTGGCCGGGTTCCTGTTCAAGCTGGCGCTGTTCCCGTTCCACTTCTGGGCGCCCGACGTGTACGAGGGGGCGAGCAACGGCGTGGCCTCGTTCGTCGCCACGGCCTCGAAGGTCGCGGCGGTCGCGGTGCTCGCGCGGCTGCTCGCGCTGATGGAGCTCTCGGGCGGTCTGCTCGTGGGCGCGCTCGCGCTCGCCGCGGCCGTCTCGATGACGCTCGGCAACCTGGTGGCCATCGTCCAGCGTGACCTCAAGCGCCTGCTCGCCTACTCGGCCGTCGCGCAGGCCGGCTACATCGCGGTGGGGTTCGTGGCGCTCTCGCAGGACGGGCTGGCGGCGGCGCTGTTCTACGGACTGCTCTACCTGGTGATGAACGCCGCGGCCTTCCTCGTCGTAGCGCGCGTCGCGGCCGATGGGTCGAACCCGTCGCTCGACGACCTGCACGGGCTGCATCAGCGCTCGCCGCTCCTCGCCGCGACGCTGCTCCTCGCCCTGTTCGCGCTGGCGGGCGTGCCGCCGACGTCGGGGTTCATCGGCAAGTGGTTCCTGTTCCGCGCGGCGATGGCGCAGGGGTGGTTCTGGCTGGTGCTGCTGGCCGCGATCAACAGCACGGTGTCCGTCTACTACTATCTCGTCGTCGTGAAGCACGCCTACCTGCTGCCGGCCGAGCGCGAGATGCCGCTCCCGTTGACGGCGGGCGACAAGGCGCTCTGCTACGCACTGTCCGCCGTGACGCTCGTCCTCGGGTTCTATCCGACGCCGGTCTACGAGTGGGCGCGGACTGCGGTCGGGATGCTGCCGTAGTGCTCCCCGGTCCGGCGATCGCGCGCTACCTTTGGTGGCCGTGGATGCGGCGACCGTCTTCCAATACCGCTACCTGCTGATCCTCGCCGGCGCCGGGCTCGTCCTGGCGCTGGTCGCGGTGGCCCTGGTGCGCCGGCTTCCCGATGAGAGGCGCCGCGCGTGGGCGCCCGCGCTCGAGCCGCCGTCGCCGGCCGCCGAGCGGGCGCAGGCGGTGCAGTACGCGCTCGCGCTGCTGGTCGCGCTGGCCCTCGTCGCGGTCGCCGTGCTGCTGCTGCCCGCCGCGCTTGTGTTCCGCTTCATGGCGACGTGGCAGGTGGCGGCCGCGCTGGTGCTGGTCGTCGCGCTCGCCGCCGCGCCGGTGCTCCACCTGTGGCGGTCGCGGCCGTTCTGATGCCGGCGCGGAGCTGCCCTCGTGCGCCGTGACCGGCTGGCCGAGGCGGTCGGGCTCGCGATCGCCGCCCTGGTGCTCGCGACGCTCGTGCCGCTGTCGCCGACGCCGCGGCTGCCCGAGCTGGAGTACGGGCTCGTCGTCGCGATCGCGGGCCTCGGCGGGGCAGCGCTGACGATCGCGGCCTCGGGCGCCGCCGGCGTGACGCGCGCCTCCCTCGCCGAGCGATTCCGGGCCATCGCGCTGTGGGCGGCGTGCGCGGCGGCAATCGTGATCGCGCTCGCCGCGCTCGCGCTCACCGCGCAGACGATGAGCCTGCGCAACATCGTGAACGCGCAGGTGAACACGCTCCCGTACCTGCTCCTGCAGCCGGGGGCGGCCCTCGTGTACTTCGCGGGCGCCGCGCTCGCCGGCGACGAGCGGGGACTCGGCGCGGTGCTCGGCTGGCCCGCGCGGCTGAGGGCCGCCGCCGAGGCGGTGACGGCCCTGTTCCTCGCCGCCTTCGGCGCGACGCTGTTCCTGGCCGGGTACGCGGGGCCGACGCTGCCCGGTCCGCTGTGGGTGCTGCTCAAGACGGCGCTGATCGCGGCGACGCTGCTCGCGCTGCGCGCGCGGTTTGGCCACGTGACCGCCGAGCGGCGCCTGCGCGCCGCGTGGCAGGTGCTGCTCCCCGCCGCGCTCCTCAACCTGGCCGTCACCGTGGTGGTGCTCGCGCGGTGAACTGGACCGGCTTCCTGTTCGGCCTCGCGGCGATGGCTGCGCTGCTCGGCGGCGCGACGGCGGCGCTCCTGCGCGACGCGCTGCGCGCGGTGGTGGCGCTCGCCGTAGCGATGATGGGAGTGGCGGGGATGTGCCTCGCCCTCGGCAACGACTTCCTCGCCATCGTGATCGCGTTCGTGCTCGCCTCGGCGGTGCCGGCGGCGGCGCTCGTCGTGGCGCTCCTCGCGCCGCCTCCCGTGCCGGACGTGCGCCGTGGAGCTTGGCCCGCGGGGCGCGCGGTGATCGCCGCCCTGGCGATCTGGGCCGGTCTGGGCGTCTTGCTCGCGCGCGCGGGCTGGCCAGCCGCGGGCGGGCGGCGGGAGACCGGCGCGGCGTGGGTCGGCTTCCGGCTGCTCAGCGACCACATGAGCGTGCTTTTGGCCGCGGCGGCGCTGCTCGCGTTGAGCGCCCTCGGGGCGGTGGCGCTGCTGCGCGCGCGGCGCGCCCCTGCGCCGGGGGCCGAGCGGAAGCGCGCGCCGTGACGCTCACCCTGGTCGTGGCCGTAGCGGCGGCGCTGTTCGGCTTCGGGTTCGGCGCGCTGCTCTACCGGCGCTCGCTGGTCGGGATCCTGATCGCGCTCGAGCTGATGGTCGGCGGGGCGGCGCTGCTGGCGAGCGGCGTTATGTCGCTCGCAGGCGCGGCGAGCGCGATCGGTCAGGTGATCGCGCTGGCGCTGGTGGCCGTCGGCGCGGCGGCGGCGGTGCTCCTGCTCGCGCTGCACGTCGCGGCGGCGCGCGCCGCGCGCGCCGCGAAGGGGCTCGAGCCGTGGTGAGCCGCTGGCCGGCGCTGCTGCCCGAGCTGCTGCTCGCGCTCGCGCTGCTCGTCGCGTACGGCGTGCTGGTCTTCGCGGGGGAGCGGCGCGGGCGCACGGCACGGCGCGCCGTGGTCGCCGGCGCGGTGCTGGCGCTCGCCGCCTGCGGTGCCACGCTCGGGCAGGCCGAGGACTTCCTGTTCGCGAGCTACCACGTGGACGCGTTCACCCAGCTCGCGAAGGGGGTCGTGCTCCTCGGCCTGCTGGCCGCGGCGCTGCTGGAGTGGCACGACGAAGGGCGCTGGGCGGACCAGCGCGGCGTGGCGCCGTTCTTCCTCGCCGCCGGTGCGTTGGCGCTCCTGGTGGCCGTGAGCGCAGGCGATCTCGTGCTGCTCCTGCTCGCGCTCGAGGCCGCCGCCGGCGCGTTCGTGCTGCTGGTGGCGCTCGGCGGCCGGTGGGCCACGCACGAACGCGCGGTGCGCCGCCTCGTCGCGCACGGTGCGGCGGCCACCGGCCTCGGCGCACTGGGCGTCGCGCTGCTGGCGGCGTTCGCCGGCACCACGAAGCTGGCCGAGCTCGGGACCGAGCTGGCGGGCGCGGCGGGCGAACCGGCTGCGCTGGCGGGCGCCGCGGCCTTGCTGCTCGCGGTTGTCTTCAGGCTCGGAGTCGTGCCGTTCCACGCGTGGGCGCCGAGCGTGAATCGCAGCGTGGAGAGCGGCGTCGCCGCGTTCGCCGCTACGGGTGTGTGGGCGGGCGCGGCGGCGGTCGTCCTGCGCATCGCCGCGGCAACCGACGGTCAGCTCGCAGGCGTGCCCCCGCTGCTCATGGTGCTCGGAGTGGCGGCGATGGCGGTAGGGGTCTGGACGGCGTTTCCGCTGCGCGACCTCCGCCGCGCGCTCGCGGGCGCGGCCGCGCTCCAGGCGGGCTTCGTGCTCGCCGGGGCGGCGCTGCGCACCCAGGCGGGGAGTGGCGCCGCGCTCGCCGGCGCTGCGGTGACGGTGCTGGCGCAGGCCGTCGGATTCGTCGCAGTGGCGCACCTGGGAACGCCGGGGGACGAGCGCGCCGCGTTCCACCTGTTCGGCCTCGCGCGCCGCGCGCCGCTGCTCGCGGTTGCGTTCGCCGTCGCGCTCCTGGCGCTGGCGGGAGCCCCTCCCACCGCGGGCTTCACCTGGAGGTGGCGCATTCTGGCAGGGATGTGGGGCGAGGGCTACCGCGTCCTGGCCTTCCTCGCCGCGGCGGCGAGCCTGGCCGCAGTCGCCGGGGCGGTCCACGCCGCGGCACGGATGCTCGCGCCGGCCACGGTGACGGAGCCGCCCGTCGCGCTCGGCCGGCTGGAGCGGGTCGGACTCGCGGTCCTCGCGCTGCTGCTCGTTGTGCTGGCCTGGGAAGGCGCGCCGCTCTACCGCTGGGCCGCGCTCGGCGCGGCGCAACTGCCCTGATTCAGCGGCCGATCGTCACGCCGATCCGCAGCGTCCGCGGCGGTCCGAAAAAGAGCGACGGGTCGGCGGCGTCGAGCAGCGCCGCGCGCCGCGCCGCGTACTGCTCCGCGGCGTCCTGCACCCCGTCGCCGTCGCGGTCGAAGGCCGGCGCGTAGTCGGGCGATTCGCGCGGGATCGGCTCGGCGGTGGCCGTTTCGGTCCGGGCCCGCGCGTCGAGCGCCTGGACGTCGACCGTCTCGTCGCCCGTCTCGGGTCGCGCGGTCCGCAGCACCCGCCAGTTCAGCAGGTTCCGGCCCTCGACGAAGACCGCCACTCCGGTGAGCGTGTGCGTCAGAATGGTCCGTCCCACGCGCGCGTTCGCCAGCACGCTCCATGGCAGCCGTTTGCCGTCGGGGCGGCCGGGGATCGGTGTGCCGCTCAGTGCCGAGACCGTGGCGGACCAGCGGTAGGCGCCGGTGGCACCGTAGGTCACCACGTCGATCGCGTGCCGCCGGTCGAAGCTGAGCGGCACCTCGATGCCGGCCTCGCCGGGCTGTGCGCCGGTCGAGTCGAACGCCGTGGCCACCGTCCCGAATGCCTTCTGCCACGAGTAGGAGATCGCGACCCGACGGCCCGGCGGCCGCCACTCGGCCGTGACCTCGGCGCCTTCGATCCGGCCGTGGTCGAGATTCGTGAACAGCCGCCCGCCCGCGCCCACCGGGATCCCGCTGGTGACCAGGCCGGAGAGGTCCTTGAAGTACCCGGTGAGCCCGAGCAACACGTTCCGGCCAAGGACCTGCGTGACGCCGGCCTCGTACTGGGTCGCGCGCTCGAAGCCGAGCGTCGGGTTGCCCTGGCGGCGCAGCTGCGTGTTGAGGCTGTCGTCGATGGCCGTGTCGAAGAAGAACTGGAACGCGGGTGGCTGGCTCGCGAGGCCGAAGTTCCAGCGCACCACGGTGCGCGGCAGGCCGACGAGCGTCAGCGGCGTGGCGAACCCGACGCGGGGCATCAGGTGCGTGGACCACCGAGCCGATGTCGTCGGGGCGCCGATCGTGCGGCGGTCGGTTGTGAACTGGATGCGCGGATCGAACGCCTCGAGCCGCAGGCCGAGCGTGACCGTGACGTCGTCCACGGCGTGCAACGTGTTGGCAGCGTAGAGCGCCGCGACGCGCGGGTAGAATGACACAGCGCTCGGCACAGTCCCCGCGGCCCACGCCGCGGCGCGCTCGTAGGCCATGATGTGAAGCAGCTTGAGCTGCGCACCGAGCTGGAGGATGTGCTGGGGGTTGACCTGCGTCGTCATACCGGCGTCGAGCGTGAAGGCGTCGCTGCGGTGCCGCTGCACGATGGCGCTGGTGCCGCGGGTGACGAACACATCCTCGCCCCAGCGGCCGTACGGGTTCTCCGGGCCGCCTTCGGGTCGCGCGTAGCCGGGCACCCCGGTGCCCGACGCGATCTGGGCGGGCGGTGGCGTGCCCACGAACTCCTCGCCGCGAAAGGCGAGGCGCCCGAACGGCAGCCCGGCCGCGGCGGGTCGATCGCCCTCCTCCGGTACGCCGAGGTAGCGGCCGGTGCGGGTGAGCGCGGCGCGCAGCTGGAACAGCGTGGCGCCCACGCCGCCGCCCTTCTGCCACTGCAGGCTCAGCGCGAGGTGCGCCGAGGTGCGCCGCTCGGCGAGGTAGTCGTCCAGGTGATACTTGAAGCGCGTGCTGTACAGCTCCTGCTGCTCGCGCACCCAGATGCCCGCGACGGCGGCCGACGCCGCCGTGGAGACCGGCACATCGAGCCGGCTGGTGAGCGACACGTAGTCGCCGCGGTGATGGGGGACGATCGGCCGCTCGGTGATGCACACGTCGGTCGCCGCGGGCGCGAGGCAAGTGAGGCCCTCGCGGCGCGGGTCGGCGTCTTCGGCCGCGGTCGCGGCGCCGTCCACGCGGAGCGTCGCGCCACCGCCCAGCCAGCGCAGCGGCCCGCCGGCGCCCAGCTCGTAGCGCGCGTAACCGCGGCCGAGGTCCGCCGGCAGCGGCCGGCCCCCGAGCAGCGCGCCGTCGAGGAGCCACGCAACCGGGTTGCCGCGCCGCGTCGCGATGTTGACGACGCCCGACACGGCGTTACCGACGTCGGGCTGAAGCCCGCCGGTGGTGACCGCGACCTCCTCGATCGCCGACGGCGCGAGGTCGAGCCCGCTGCCCAGGGCGGTGAGCGCGAACTGGTCGCGCACGTCGAGTCCGTCGATGCGCAGCGTGGCCTGGCCGAGACGCCCGCCGCGGAAGTGCCCCTCGGTCACGCCGGGCTGCAGCTCCAGCAGTTCGGAGACGGCGGTGACGGGGGTGGCCTGGATCTGCTCGCGCTCGACGACCTGCACGCTCGCCGGCTGGTCGAGCGGCTGGAGCGGCCTCGCGACCACCTGGATCTCGTCGATCACCGCCGCCTGGGCGGGGCGCAGCCCGACCGTGACGACGGTGGGGTCGGCCGCCGACACCGTCACGGACAGCACGGCCACCTGATAGCCGATATGCCGCACCAGCAGGCGCTGCGCGCCGGCCGGCACGCCCAGCAGCACGAACCGGCCGCCGCTGTCGGCGACGACGCGGCGCTGCCGGCCGTCGAGCAGGACCTCGGCGCCGGGCACCGGCTGGCCCGAGCCGGCATCCAGGACGCGGCCCATGATGCGCCCGCCCACCTGCGCCCGCAGGGCGGTGCCGATCGTGATGATCAAGATGGCGGAGAGCAGCGAGGCGCGGTACACTAGCGCCTACGGTGCGCCTCCTCATGCCCTTCCGTCAAGCACGCCCGCGTTTCGCGCTCGCACTGCTCGCCGCTCTGGCGGCATGCAGGCCGGCCGACGACGCCCTGACGCCGCCCCCGCCCGAGTTCCCGGTGGAGCCGGGCGGCCTGCGCCGGCTCACCTACAACCCGAATGCCGACGTGACGCCCCTCTGGACCCCGGACGCCCAGGCGATCTCCTACGTGGCGCGCGGGCTGCCACCCGCGATCGGCGAGTGGTTGCGCGTTCAGGTGCCGGCCGAAGGCGGGATCGCCGCCGGCGAGCTGCCCGCGTACCGATTCGGCGGCGATCCCGAGTTGCTCCCGCTGCTGCGGCAGGCCGCCGACTCGACGGCGCTGTTCGGATTCTACGAGCAGCTCGTCCCGGACTGTCCGTGCAACCTCCAGCTCTGGCCGACGTCGCGCGCGATGTACGTCGCGGTCACCGAGCTTGGGCAACCCGCGCGTGCCTTCACGAGCCTGCCGCAGGTGCGCGTGCCGCTCGTCGGCACGGCGGTCTCGAGCGACACGGTGGGAGCGCCGCTGTACACGATGATGGTCCGGCCCGCGCTGGCACGGCGGCGGGATGAAGTCGCCGGCGCCTTCGGTCCGTCGCGCTCGCCCGACGGCGTGCGCGTCGTGGTCAGCGATGGCGCCCGGCTGTTCGTGTGGACGATCGGGGATTCGGCGTTGGTTCCGCTCGGGGGGCTGCTCGAGGCGGCCTTCCCGCGCTGGTCGCCGGACGGCCAGTGGATCGCGTTCACGCGCTACCCGCAGGACCGCACGAGCCAGTCGACGTGCCGCTACACCTCCGGGTTGTTCACGTGCTTCGCCAGACACATCGTGGCCCAGACCGATACGCCGACCGTGTGGCTCATCCGGCCCGACGGGAGCGATCTCAGACAGCTGGCCGCGGGCGAGGAGAGCGCGTGGACGCCCGACGGCGCGTCGCTCGTGGTGCGCCGGGTGGGCGGGCTCGTGGTGGTGGATGTGGCCACGCTCGCCGAGCGGGCGGTGCCGGGCACGGCGGGCGCGGCCGAGCCGGCGGTCTCGCCCGACGGACGGCGGGTCGTGTTCGTCTCGCGCGCGAGCGGCAACCTCGACCTGTGGACCGCCGACCTCTCGCCCTAGGGCTCGCCCTCGCCGCCGTGCTCGCGGCGCTGCGCTGCGGCCCGACCGAGATCCTGGTCGGCGACGTGCCGGGCCTGGCGCGCATCGTCGCCGGGATCGCGGGCGACTCGGGCCGCGGCGCCGCCGACGGCGACGCGCTGGCCGAGCCGCTCGCCGCACCGATGGGCGTAGCCGCGGGGCAGGGCGGCGTGTTCTACGTCGCGGACGCCGCGAACCGCGTGGTGCGCCGCGTGTCCGCGGACGGACGCGAGCGAATCGTCGCGGGCAGCCCGACGTGCACTGTGTTCGCCGTCGCGCCCTCGGCTGCCCGGGCGGCCTGCTTCAAGCTGCCGACCGCCGTGGCGCTCGATCCCTCCGGCAGCGTGCTGATCGTCGCCGACCGGCAGCAGCAGGTCGTGTGGCGCGTGGATCTCGCGACCGACTCGGTGCGCCCGATCCTCG
>Ga0299912_10001595_pt1 | contig 18279 bp, 13 predicted proteins | sample RVTome_2_FD_207667 | JGI IMG/M metagenome (GOLD analysis project Ga0299912, IMG submission 207667) | Soil microbial communities from uranium-contaminated site in the Upper Colorado River Basin, Wyoming, United States - RVT95D214 (version 2) ... | reverse complement strand
CCAACCGATTTTATTTCACCTACTTCAACTTCCAGCCCCCAGCCAGAATCCATAATTATCTTTGCCAAATCGGCGGTAATATGGATATTATCTTCATGTTCGTTAAATGATGCATCAATCGCGTAGGATGTATAACCCGCTTTTAATTCCGCCTCAATTAATGCCCGAGCGGCGTTGATTTCCTTAGCGCTGGTATTTTGTACCGTAACATGATCGCCATGGATAAAAAAGGGCATATCAAAACCGGTCTTTTCCGCATAATCGATTAACATGTCAAAATAAATCTGCGGAGTCTGACCGGTATATCCGCCATCTATATGCCCCTCACTTTTAGCCAGTTCAAACCCGATAACAGCATCCAGTTTTTGAGCCGCTTTCATTATTCCGGGAACTACATGTTTGATCCGTACATTACACGCCATCATGATTATTTCTTTATCGCGGAAAGCATTGAAAATATCCCAACCGTTTAACAGACAAACTTTGCTTTTTGAACCTAATTTGCTCATGGTTGAATCTAATCGTTGTTTTAGAAGCTTATTGTATGCCATGAATAATTCTCCATTAAATGTGAAATTAAGTTGTTGTCATGCTACTTGATCAATAAAGTCAAAATCGCGGCCAGTAGAAGCGCGGGTAGAAGGTTTCCGACCTTAATCTTGCCCAAACCCAATAGGTTGATCGCGATTCCCAACATCACCACTCCGCCGGCCGCCGACATCTCGATGACCACCGGATCGCTGAGTATATCCTGAAAATAACGGGCCAGGATGGTCAGCGCACCCTGATAAACCAGCACAATCAAGGCGGAAAATATCACGCCCGCCCCCAAAGCCGCCGAAAGCGCCATCGCCGCGAAACAATCCATCAGCGATTTAATATAGATAAGCTCGCCTCGCCCATAAAGGCCGTCCTCGAAAGATCCGATTATCGTCATCGGCCCAACGCAGAATAGAAGCGAAGCAGTCACAAACCCCAATACAAAATCCTGGCCGGATGAATGAGCTTTTTTCTTCAGATATTCACCCAGTCTCTCCAGGCGCTCCTCGATATGCAGCCATTGGCCAATAAGCCCGCCGAAAACCAACGACCCGACGACAATCAAGATTTCCTCGGTTTTGATCGCCATTTTCAGGCCGATTAATATAGTCACCAAACCCAGGGATGTCAGTACGATGTTTTTGTATTTGTCTTGAAGCCGGGCGCCGGCCAGAAGCCCCAAACCAGAACCGATTAGGACTGTGATGGTATTAACAACAAAACCATACATAATATAGGGGTTTATAAGATATTTCCAATCACGATAGCAAGGAGAAAGATTAAAACTTGTAGAATACGGATGGGAGATAGTTCCCCTGCCGGCAGGGCGTTGCTAATGGTCAGTGCGAGAAGTGGGATGACAAAGTAAACTGGAAGTCATTGTGCGGCATAAATCCAGATTGCTTCATCCCCCACCGGAGCGGGGGATGAAGCATTGACGAATTCGGGGATTCCTTAACGCTCCCAATTATATGCCTTCGCTTGAGGCCGAAAAATAATATGTGATCAAACCCTATTTCAATAACAATAGCTTTTCGGTTGCGTTTTCCTGGCCAACTCGAATGTTATAAAAATACATGCCTGATGTTCTGCCGGCGGCGTTCCATAGCGCTTGATGAGTGCCGGCTTGTTGGCTGTATTCGCGAAGTGTCTCAAGTTTACGGCCCAACAAATCATATATTTCGATAGTTACATCCGAGGTCTGATTCAAATTGTAGCGAATCATCGTGGCAGCGTTGAACGGATTTGGGTAAGCCGGCAGTAAATTAAATCCTAACGGCAGATTTTGTTCTTTGTTTTCGATGCCGGTTATATAATCGCCAAGAGTACCATCGGGATTGATATTTTGTAAATAAATATCGGCGTTGGGGTCATTTCGTTTATCCTCCCAGGCGTCTATTACTTGCCCGTGGCAGTTCATCGAAGCATCCAGATGCAATTTCTCGCCGAGATAATTACACATATATATCGGTGAAATCTCCCATACCTGATTGCCGTCGCCATCGACGCGCATGGCTTTGACATAGCCATTGACAACATCGCCAACTGGTGTCTCGAAATAGGTGACAATCGCGCCATCTTCATAAGCAAACGCTTGAATATCCCAGATGGTCAGATTAGTCAGCGGGGTTAACACAACGCCATTGTCGCTCCATTGACGCTGTCCGGCCGCATTGATTTTTTGAGCCTGAAGTCCGTTGTAATTCTGATTGGAGTCGGTAAATTTATTGAATACAATAACGTCGCCGGTTTGGCTGATAGCGGCTAACGATGGGTCCATCTGAAGCTGGTTGGCGGTTAGACAAGTTTGCACACCATTGTCGGTCCAATCGATCGTACCATTGGAAAAGACGTGCTGGACATACGCGTGATGGACCATGTTTCGGGTATCGTACCAATATGAATAGGCGCCACCGTTGCCATCAGCGGTAATATCGGGGAACATATACACCGCGATACCGCCGGCGGATGATATAAGTGTGCCAGAATCACCCCACAGAGCGGTTCCAAGTGAATCGAACTTGTGAGCGTAAATATATTTCGGATCCCAATAGTTCGGCCCGCCTTGAACTAATACCTGCAGAATTACCCCATCATTATTGGAGTTAGCCAAACGGGGGCCCGACAAACCGTAATCGCCGGTTAGGGTTATTGTCGACGGATCCCAGCAATCTTCGCCGGCAGGGTTTACCTTGCGAAGATGAACCACGTCATCTTCCTGCCAGGCAAACACTATATTGCCGGAAGATGTGACCGTAACCTGGGGAAAAGGTTCGAAACCGTCATTTTCGGAAAGTGTCAAGCCGTCATCCCCCCAAACCAATTCACCCTCGGGGCTGACCCGATAAGCGTAAATATCCCAATCGTCGCCATCCCGGATATCGTTGAATACGACAATCGCGTGATCTTCGTTATCGACTGTCAGGCTATAGTCTGTTTGCCATGTATCTTGCGGGTGGTTGCTGATCAGAAGGCCGTTTTGCGCCCACATAATTTCGCCATCAGCGTTAAGATATTGCAGATACATATCATAATTCCCAGAGGCGGCGTTGTACCAGCTTATATAGTAGCCGCCATCCGAGGTTGGCGCCACTTTGGGTATAACCTGAGAACCGGTTTGGTCGCAGATTATCATATTCGAATCAGGATTAACCGGCCATTGGGCTTGTGTAAATGATGTTAACATTATAAACATCAATAAGTTAATCGTTGTTTGTTGAAAGTTCAAGGCTTTCATATTGGACTCCTTGGAAAAAAGTTAATTACTTTCAAATTATCGCGGGCGGTTTTTATTATATTATCAAAGATAATATAAAACCCGATTTTGTCAATCAAATAGATTTCAACCCATAATACGTCCTTCATTTAATTTTTTAACAATAAGCAGGTTATGAAATATTTTGGCGATTACCATCAGGAATTTATTTAAGATTATCTTTGCCCTTAGGCTTCTTGATGTCATATCTTAAATACGATGTACAAGCGCAAAAGGCTGAAAAAAAACGGACGGCATGGCCAATTACGTGGAACAAGGCTGCCCCGTAATAGACAATTCGAGCCGGTCATTGAAACCGACGCCGGCATTAAGGTTCGTTCGAATTATGAAAAAAAGTGCGCGGAATATCTCAATCAGAATAATATCGAATTTCTGTATGAGCCGTTGATGTTATTATCGGGCAAGCAGTTCCGACCCGATTTTTACCTTCCTGAATATGACCTTTTTGTGGAAATTTGCGGCTATAATCACATGCCTTTTTACAGGGATAGAATTGCCTTAAAGCAACAAATCTATGACAAATATAAAATGTCGGCGGTTTTTATTCATTATAACAGCAAAGGTTTGCTGGAAAAACTGTTGCGTGAAAAACTTGAAACTTTTGGCGTGAAGTTTTTATAATACTGGTTTTGTCAGCCTGAAGTCGCATTGCTTAAGCAGATACATATTTCCGGTTTCGCCAAAGCCCCTCTCATTTGTTCAGTTGAAATATTAAGCGAGATATTACTTCTTGACACAGACAGATCTATCCGGATAGGCCGAAATCTGGTTGAGAGCTTCGGGTGATATATTATTCAGAAAACCAGTCTTGGCGAATGATTTTTCTAATAACCTTCGATTAATCTTTTGCGAATAGGGTTTGAACTTGGCGCTCACATCTGTTGATTCGTTCGTGTTAATATCGAGCACCAGAACCGGGCTTTCGCAAGCCCAATCGAAATCGCTCAAGTCTACATATTTTAACTTCGTACTGGAAACGGTTTTAAAATATATCTTAAGCTGTTTAATATTATATACCATGCTCCATTGAGTTCTTTCGCCCGAATCGACGGCCCGTAAAATATCGAACATATAATCAACGGCCGGCTCGGACTTGTTGGAATCATATTTATCAAGCATATTAGCCGCGTACAGGAATCTATCGAGCGATCCCGAACCGCTCCAGGGATCAACCGACCGATCCCTGGGACCGATTGGCAGATTCCCGCCGAATCCCTCGAACCGTTTCGCGAATTCCATCGATTCGGCATAGGTGTTGTTAGTGATCGCTCTGATCGGCATAGTAGCGCCCGTATGATAAACCAGCTTGCCGGCCAAAAACTCAATAGCGGCGCAAGCGCCGGAACTATCGGCAACGAAATAATGAACCTTAACATCGGAACTCGGCGTAATTCTGATTTCCTGATTGGCGGCGATTACTTCAGCCACCGAGGAGAAATTATCGAGCTGGTACTGAATCCATTGCTGGCTGCCAAGCGATGGCCGTTGGTCGGGTGATGGATATTCCGTGACGCTCAGCCAGAGTACTTCAACTACCAACCCGGCTTCGTTCATACCGCCGTTGGGCAGTTCCCGGCCATACTGATTGAATGTCACGCTGCCGTATTTAGAAATCCAGCTCACTGGATTGTCGTTAGTAGCGGCGGTCTTGGAGACATTGCGCTTGTTGACTATCACCAAACCGTCAGCGAAATTCCAATCATAATTTTTGCCAACTAATAACTGATTGTCTTGATCCAAACAGAAGGCGGTACAGGAATAGCCGTATTGAGGAGTCAACACGAGAACTAAGAAGCATATAATCAATATTTTCTTAAAAAGCTTCACTGCAAACTCCTTGCTTCTATTAAAAATCCAATTTCTAATAAGACAAATGGTATTTTAGCCAGCGTTCGACCTCATCTGCAGCCATATTTTTGCGTCTGGCATAATCGAGTATCTGGTCCCGGGCGATTTTACCGATATGGAAGTAACGCGCTTGCGGATGCGCGAAATACCATCCGCAAACCGAGGCCAACGGGGTCATAGCGTAATTTTCGGTTAACTGGATACCAATGTTTTTTTCAACTTCTAAAAGCGAAAAAAGGTTGGTTTTTTCGGAATGATCGGGGCAAGTTGGGCAGCCGGGTGCGGGACGGATACCGCGATATTTCCCCTTAAATAAATTTTCACTTGTCAAGTTTTCAGCCGCCGCATAGCCCCAGTATTTGATGCGAACCAGTTGATGGATTTTTTCAGCCAGAGCCTCGGCTAATCTATCGGCCAGAGCTTTGACTAAAATGCTTTGGTAATCATCATGATTGGCTTCAAATTCTCGAGCCACATTATCAACGCCGAATCCGGCCGAAACCGCGAAGGCGCCGAGATAATCAACTATTCCCAACTCTTTAGGAGCGATAAAATCAGCCAAACATAGATAGGCTGAATTGGCCGATTTATCATCTTGTTGGCGAAGATTATGCGCCATTGTTTTAGTACTACCTCGGTTTTCAACATCATAAATTTCAATATCATCGCCTATAGTATTAGCCGGGAAAATTCCGATTACCGCCCGGGCCCGCAAAAGTTTTTTATCGACAATTTGACTTAACAGATTATGCGCATCCAGAAGCAAGTCGTCAGCCTGTTTATTTTTTAAGTCATCATTGTGGTTTAAGGCGAGGTTCTGACGCAGTTCCCACACGCGTAAAAATTGAATCCAGTTAATAAATGGCAATAATTCCGCCAGAGAATAATTATCGATAACAGTTATTCCCAATTGATTAGGGCGTTTGACCTGATAATTTTGCCAATCAATAGTGAATTTGCGTTGTCTGGCCTCCATGAGTGGGACTATTTTTGCGGCCGCGCGGCGCTGCCCGTGTTTTTGACGGATTTGTTCATATTCATTTTTGATTTTAGATATATACTCCGGTTTGCGATTTTCATTTATTAAGTTATTCACGATAGCCGCGGCTCTGGAGGCGTCTTCGATATGCACGACCGGGCCGTGATACACCGAATCGATTTTCACAGCCGTATGCGTTTTCGAGGTAGTCGCACCCCCGATAATAAGCGGAATAGTAAAACCCTGGCGCTCCATCTCCTCGGCTACATGCTCCATCTCATTCAATGATGGCGTTATCAAGCCGCTTAAGCCTATAATGTCGGCTTTCTCCCGGAAGGCCGTTTCCAGGATGCGGTCGGCGGAAACCATAACGCCCAAATCGAGGATTTCATAATTATTACAGCCTAATACTACGCCCACTATATTTTTGCCGATATCGTGCACATCCCCTTTGACAGTAGCCAAAACAATTTTTCCGTTTGTTTTTACTTTGCCGTTTTCCTTATCGCTTTCCAAATACGGTTCGAGGAGAGAAACAGCTTGTTTCATGACTCTGGCGCTTTTGACTACTTGAGGCAGAAACATCTTGCCGGAACCGAACATATCGCCGACCCTGTTCATAGCGTTCATCAACGGCCCCTCGATAACCTTAAAGGCGCCGCCGTATTGAATACGGGCCTGTTCGATATCCGGCCGAATATAATCGGTGATGCCGTTAATTATAGCGTACGCCAGACGTTGTTCCACCGCTTGTTCGCGCCAGGATAGATCATCTTTTTTTCTGGCGGTTTTTCCTTTGATTTTACCGGCCAGATCGGCCAGATGATCGGCGGCATTTTCGCGGCGGTTCAATACAACATCTTCAACTGCATCCATAAGCTCAGCAGGGATTTCATCATAGACAGTGAGTTGCCCCGGATTGACAATGCCCATATCCATACCGGCCTTAATAGCATGATACAAGAACACGGAATGCATCGCCTCCCGGACTGCATTATTGCCCCGGAAAGAAAATGATAAATTACTGACACCGCCGCTGATTAGGGCGTGCGGCAACGTTTCTTTTATTGTTTTACAAGCTTTGATATAATCGACGGCGTAATTATCATGTTCTTTCAGGCCTGTAGCTATAGCGAAAATATTGGGATCTAAAATTATATCTTCAGGGGGAAAGCCAACTTCATCTTTCAGAATATTATATGACCTGGCGCAAACCTCGACTTTGCGTTTGTAAGCGGCGGCTTGGCCGTTCTCATCGAAAGCCATCACTATAGCGGCGGCGCCGTATTTGCGAATCAGTTCGGCGTGTTTTTTAAATTCAGCGACACCGTCTTTTAAGCTTATTGAATTTACGATTCCTTTCCCTTGAAGGCATTTCAGGCCGGCTTCGATAACCTCCCAGCGCGAAGAATCAAGCATTATCGGTACACGACTAATCTCCGGTTCGGAGGCAATCAGGTTTAGAAACGTAACCATCGCCTTAACCGAATCGATCATGGCCTCATCCATATTGATATCGATCGCTTGCGCCCCGCTGGTCACCTGCTGACGGGCGACAGCCAGCGCTTCTTCGTATTTGCCATCTTTAATGAGGCCGGCGAACTTGGCCGATCCCATGACATTGGTGCGTTCGCCGATATTAACAAACAGTGAATCCGGGCGGATAACCAGCGGTTCCAATCCGCTAAGGCGGCAATGTTTTTCCAGGGTTCGAGGCAGGCGCGGAAGCATGCCATCAACGGCTTTGGCAATAGCTTGAATATGAGCCGGCATGGTGCCGCAACAGCCGCCTACAATATTCACAAGCCTTTTATCGGCGAATTCACCTAACACGAGGGCTATATGCTCAGGTGTCTCATCATAGACGCCGAATTCATTGGGCAAACCGGCATTCGGATGGATAGACACGAATGAATCAGCCAGATTGGAAATTTCTTCAATATAAGGCCGTAAAGCCTCAGCACCTAAGGCGCAGTTCAAACCCACACAAAACGGATTGGCGTGGCTGATAGAAATCCAGAATGCCTCGAGGGTTTGTCCGCTGAGCGTGCGGCCGCTGGCATCGGAAATAGTACCGGAAATCCAGACCGGTAATTTGTATCCGTATTGGCCGAACAGCTCGCTAATCGCGAATATCGCGGCCTTGGCATTGAGCGTATCGAACACGGTTTCGATAAGGAGGATATCAGCACCGCCGTCAATGAGGCCTCTGGCTTGTTCCGCGTAAGCATCGCGCAATTTGTCGAATGTAATATTACGATAACCGGGATTGTTGACATCGGGAGAAATAGAGCAAGTCCGATTGGTCGGGCCAAGCGAGCCGGCTACTAACCGGGGTTTTTCAGGCCGTTCGGCGGTGAATTTATCAGCTATCTTGCGCGCTATTTGGGCTGAAACGAGATTCATATCATAAATGTGTTTATCGATCAGATAATCTGCCTGTGAAACAGCATTGGCGCTGAAAGTGTTGGTGGTGATAATATCAGCTCCCGCCTCCAGATAGGCTTGATGGACGGATTCTATAATATCGGGCCTGGTCAGGGACAGAATATCATAATCACCCTTCAAATCGCGCGGATGGTCAAGAAAAACCCCACCGCGGAAATCTGATTCGCCTAAATTACGGGATTGAATCATTGTTCCCATCGCGCCATCGAGCACGAGAATTCGTCTATTCAAATCCCGTATAAGTATGTCTGTCCGGTTCATAATCTTCCAAGTCATTCCGATATCATCGTTAAATTAAACCATTACCGCAAAATATATCTCATTTTATCGGATATAAATAGAGAATATTCAGATTTATCGAAAAACAGATTTCTTCGCCAAGACAATAAAATATTTGAGGAAAATACGGCCTTTACGCCTGTCAGCATTTAGACGTTATAAAGCGAATTAGAGAAAGCTATTTTTCCTCATTATCCAATTTGCGCAATTCGCGAAGAATACTCAGGGCGCTGGAGCCGGTGGCCATATCCAGTATTTTGTCCATCCGTGACCGGTCCGATTCGAATTTCTTTTTCAGCCGGGCTTCGTACGCCTGTTTAAGTATATCCAAAAGATTTTCCAGTTCGTAAGGTTTGGGCAAATAGCTAAACGCGCCCAATTTAGTGCACTCCACCGCCGAATCCATCGAGCCATGACCAGTCAGGATGATGACTTCCAAATATTTGTGTTCGCTTTTCAATATTTCGAGCACCTGTTTGCCGTCCATGCCCGGCATTTTCAAATCGAGCAAAGCTAAATCGAATTTATCGGTACGCGCGGCCTCCACTGCCTCTTTGCCGGTGGATGCTTTGGTCACATCGAAATCCCGCATTTCCAACCGGCGGGCAATCGATTCGAGAAATTGCACTTCATCATCGACTATAAGAAGTTTTATTTTATCAGACATAACAATCCTCCTTAACTTGTGTTAAAAGCCTATCCATCGCCAATAACCGAAAAATGTCCAGAGCCATAAAACCGCGAAAGACAGGATAAGCACTACAAAACCATGTTTTAAGAAATCGGTTAAGGTTACCAGTTGTTCACCCGTGACCGGGTCCTTGGCCAGAGCGTAGGCTATCGCGTTATTAGGCGTTCCGATTATTAGCGTATGCGCGAATGAGGACGCAAAAGCTGTGGCGAAGCCTATCATCCAGGGATGAGTGCCAGAGATTGCCGCCATCGGAACCGTGATCGGACCAATCGCCGAGACAGTCGCGCCATCGCTCATAAAATTAGTGGTTATGCCGGTGAACAGGCTGGAAGCGATAGCCAGACCTTCGCCGCTGCGCATAAATTCGGGCAAGATGCTGATAAAACCATCCGCCATATATAAAGCCGCGCCGGTCACCGCCAGACCTTTGCCCAGAGCGCAAGCGCTGGCATAAAGCGCCACGACATCCCAGGGTATCGAGGCGATATCGCGCCAGCGAATAATACGCAAAAAGTTTAAGGCTACTATGACCAGAATAACCGGCCCGCCCATGCCGAATTTATCGCTCGTTGTTATCCATAATAAAATCAAAACTATGAGGGCGATAGCTGTAATATATTCATTTTTATTCATCGGCCCGATTTTATCTGAAGCTTGCCGTACCAGGTATGATACATCCAGCTGTTTAACGATCAATTTCCGACGAAATGCTATAAAAAAGTATGCCGCTATAACCAGCGCCATCACCGGCACAAAGGGAAGCCCATATTGTACCCATTGACCAAAAGACGGAGCGTTTCCGTAATCAGTTAGAATACCCATCATCACGGCGTTACGGCCGCCGGCCGCCGGTGAACCGGGGCCTCCTGAATTAGCTACAAAGCATAGCGATAATACGAACATAACCGCCAGCGCGCGGTCTTTCTTAATGCCGGCCGCCCTCACCGATGAAGCGTATACTACTATGATAAGCGGCATGATAAACGCAATCAGCGCGTGTTCCGATACGAACGAACAAGCCATGGCGAACAAGGGCAAGAAAATAAACAATAGTTTCGTCAAGGATTTTGCCGGCGCAAGCAGCAACAAGCCAATTCGCCTGTCAAGGCCCGTTTTGCTTATCGCCATAGATATAGCCAATACGCCAAATATAAAAATCACAGCATCCTTGGCATAAGCCGCGGCAATATCATCCGGCTGAAGTATACCTAGAAAATACATAAATACGCCAACCAGCAGGGCCGTTATTCCAACGGGCACCGCGCCGGTAGCCCAGAACATAGCCGCGATTAGCAGTATTCCCAGCATCACTTTTGCTTTTAAAGCGGCACTTTTGGGAGTAAGTACTTCGTATGCTTTCTTGCCCTGACTGTCCATCGCATAATCAGTGATCTTGGCTGAGCGGCCATAATATTCTGCGATATTTTCGCCTTTTTGCATCTTGCCATAGCTGGCGTAGCCCATATTGATATCGCTAATCTCGCCGGTTTTGGGAATTGATAACAAATCCAATAATCTTTGCGGGGCCGGTGTTAGAACGATGGCGGCGAAAAGCAATAAACCAAATATTATTACACCCGGTCTTGAGTTATGGGAACCGATCAGCCATTTTTTAAGCGATCCCTTTTCCACATGGGGTATTTCCTGACGGGCCATAACATGAATCTTGTCCTCGCGGGCTTCCTCAATCACTTTGACAAGTTTATCGATATCGCAAGGTTTTTGCAGATAGGAGTACGCTTCAAGACGGCCTGTCTCCATTGCCGATTCCAGCGAACCGTGGCCGGTCAGCATTATAACCTGTAATTCCGGACGAAAGCCTTTGATATCTTTTAGAACCTGTTCACCGTTGGTGTTAGGCATCTTCCGATCTAAAAGCACTACATCTATATCTTTATCTTTCCGTATAAGCTTTACCGCATCTTCACCGTTATTAATATCAATAGTATCAAAACCGCGCAAATTCAGCCGTTTGGCAAGAGATACTCGGAATTGATCCTCATCGTCGACTATCAATACTTTAGACATAGGCCGCTCCTGGGTTATTAGTCATAATCATAATGCCAGTCCTTTCATCTGCTTGGCCACTTCATCGAAAAGATCGGAAAGGCGCAATAATCCCACCATCTTATCCCCCCGGGTTACCAATATTGACAGGGTCTGATTCATAATGATCTTATGCAAAGCTTCGTGCAGCGACGCGTTCTCATCGATACTTTCTGTCACCGGATGCATGACATCTTTGGCCTTAATATAAATCGCCCGGCGACATAGATCATTAAGACTTTCTTGAAAAAACTGGAAATTATCCATCATCGAAGAAATAAAAGTCGGGCTTAGACCGGCCCGCGAAAGTCTGCCCAGATCGCCCAGCATGTTGTATTTGGGTTCCAGCGCCTTAAGGAAAGCCAACTGTCCGATTTTGCCAATTACCTTTTTATTGTCATCAACAACCAGTACCGCGCGATGCGGTTGCCGCCCGGCAGGCAAATGCTTTTGCGCCTGGTCCAACGCGATAATCGCATCCAGCAAAGTCGATTCCTGAGAAATAACCGCGTAATCATCCAGCGGCACCATCAGGTCTTTAACTTTTTTTCTATCCATAACTTCCCCCGAAAATTATTTAATAACATGACTAACATAATATTCATCGGATAATCTGTAAATATATATCCTTCTCTAACGAATGGGCAGCGTTATCGTGAAAGTGCTGCCTTTCCCGCGCGCGCTTTCCACCTCAATTTTGCCGCCCAGGTTCTTAATTATGCCATAACTTACCGATAAACCCAACCCGGTCCCTTTGCCGACATCTTTGGTGGTATAAAACGGCAGAAAAATTTTATCTAATTGCTGAGGTTCCATGCCCATACCCGAATCGGCCAGAGCGATTTTAATGGCGCCATTGACTAACATAGTTGTAATGGTGATTTTGCCCGGCTTATTATCGATTGCCTGAACGGCGTTATTTAAAATATTCAATATAACCTGCTGTAATTGATTGCGGTCGGTAATCAACGAAGGTAGACCGGCGGTGTAGTTCCTGATAACCTTGATATTGGAAACTTCCATTTCCTGACCAATTATGCCATCAATTACCCCATCTATTAACTGGTTGATGTCGTGGGGCTTTAAATCCAACTCGGTTTTGCGCACGAAACTTAACAGTTTACGCGTAATATCCCGGCAGCGAAAGACCGATTCCTGAATCGTATTGAGTCGGCTGCTTAACTCCTCATTGCTCAAAGGTTCGTTAAAACTGGGATCCATCAAATCCTTAATCAATCCCGCCTCCTCATTAATGATCGCCAGAGGATTATTGATTTCGTGGGCGATTCCCGCCGCCAGTTCGCCTACCGAGGCCAGTTTGGCCGCGTGCTCCAACTGAGCCCGAGTTCTATCCGATTCCATTTGGAATTCGACCAGCTTGCCGGCGCGGTTGACGATTATGATAAAAATCAAAATAATTATTGCCGTGGAAATCCCGATTAATTTAAACCTGAAATCAGAGTACAAATCAGGCCTTATGGCGGCTGACCATTGCACGATTAATGCCCAATCCGCTGTTTTCAGCCAGGAATACGCGAAAGTTATATTTGATTTTTCGATCTTAACACGTTCGACCCCTAAACGTGGAATTACGGGAGGCACCATCGATGACGTTTGCAGTAAGGTCCCGATATGCGGCGTCACCAACTGATAATAGCCATCCTTGTTGACAATGGAGGTGAAAACCTCGTTGGAACCTTCCAGAGTACTTAAATATTCATAAATCTTTTCCGGGTCCAAAGTCGCGCGTAAAACAATGAATTGATTATCGATAATCCGGCTGACCGCGATAGTGAAATGTGGTTTCTGGCGAAAACCGAGGTAAATATCGGTTATAATAAAATTGTCCGCTTTTTCTTTTAAAGATTTATACCAGGATTCCGTGCTGTAATTCTGTTTTTCCAATGAGGGAAAGGGCCCGGCATAAAACGCCTGCACTCCGGAGGAGTCGAAATAGCCGATATCGACAAATGTCTTGCTATCTTTTTTCAGTTTTTCCAGGTAACCCTGCATCGATTCGGTATTGGGTTGGGAAAGAAATTTTGGGTCATCGATTAAATTGGATAAATTTACCAGTCTTTCTGTCAAAAACAAATCGAGCGTATTGGCCTGATTTTCGGCTATCGCTTTCAGGTGAAGCCGTCGGCTTTCTGAGATAATGGAATTATATTGGAAATAAAAATAAATCGTTAGGACAATCAGGGGAGCCAAATAGGTCAGCGATAAGCGAAATATATTTTTTCGTTTGAAATCTCTATAATGAGATTTACTGATAGCTAACGAAGCAGTAATTTCCGGATTTTTTGATGCCGACATATCGACCTCAATATTTGTGAATCCTTTCACAATCTGATAGAAAATAATGATATTTGCGCTATATTGTCAAGCAGAAAAGGGAAAATAAATCATTTTTCCCTTGACAACAATGAAGAAGTAAACTATGTTTAAATATATTGTGAAAGGTTTCACAATGCCAGCTAAAAAAGACAAAACCAATCAAGCCGTGATTCGGCTAAATGACTTATCGAAGCTGTTTGACAGTTTAATTCAAAACGACTATGAAATTTTAGGACCGACCGTTTCCGATCAAGCTATTATTTACGATAAAGTATCATCGCCGTATGACCTGCCCAAAGGCATAATCGATCGCCAGGATAACGGCCAATACCGATTAGTCAAAGATGAAAGCCAGGCTCTATTCGGCTTTGTTGTCGGTCCTCATTCGTGGAAAAAATATTTGTATCCATCCATACAAGAGATATGGCGGGCCAAAAAGACTAAAACCGGCTTTGGTATTATCGAAAATAGCGATAAGCCGATTAAACGGGCTTTTCTGGGAGTTCGGCCTTGCGAATTAGCCGCCATCGCGATTTATGACAAGATTTTTATGGAGGGTCCATATGCCGATCCTATGTATAAACAGCGGCGGGAAAATTCCTTAATAATTGCTGTCAACTGTACCCGTGCCGGCGGTACCTGTTTTTGCGTTTCGATGAATACCGGGCCGGAGGCAATATCCGGATTTGACCTGGTGCTGACTGAAATTATAGAAAAAGACGAACACTATTTTATATTCGAAACAGGCTCTGAAACAGGAACACAAATTTTAAGTAAAATTCCTCACAAGGAAGCCCAAGAAAACAATCTAAAGGCCAAAGATAAGGCGATTGAAAGGGCCAAATCACAAATTGGCCGAACGCTTGACACCAATGGTCTTGATGAGCTGTTAAAACGCAATTTCGATAATCCACATTGGCAAACAGTGGCCGGTAGATGTTTGACTTGCGGCAATTGTACTATGGTGTGTCCTACCTGTTTTTGCACCACCATTGAGGACTCCACCGATCTTACCGGAAGTCTGGCTATTAGATCGCGCAAATGGGATTCCTGTTTCACGATGGATTTCTCTTATATCGCCGGCGGCAGTATCAGGGCTACGGCCATGTCGCGCTATCGTCAGTGGATGTCTCATAAATTGGCTAATTGGCAAGATCAGTTTGGCACGTCTGGCTGTGTAGGTTGCGGGCGATGTATAACCTGGTGCCCGGCGGGTATAGATATAACCGAAGAAGTTCGAATTATTAGAGAGAGTGAAAATATCGAAAATACGTCCATTAAAGCAAGGATGTAAACAATGGAAACTCTTGAGCGTGTATTAAAAGAACACCCTTTTTTGAAGGGATTAGAGCCGCGCCTGATTACAATCCTCGTTGGCTGCGCCTCTAATGTTGTTTTCCAACCCGGCGAATTTTTATTTCGCGAGGGCGGCGAGGCCAATTCATTTTATTTTATTCGCAGCGGCAAGGTGATGATTGAAACTTTTATCCCGGAAAAAGGACCGGTAGCTATTCAATCGCGGGAATCAGGCGAGGTGACCGGTTGGTCGTGGCTGGTGCCGCCTTACCGATGGCATTTTGACGCTCGGGCGGTCGAATTGACAAGAGCTATCGCGCTTGATGGCAAATGCCTCAGAGGCAAATTCGACAACGATCACGACCTGGGCTATGAGATGATGAAGAAATTCACGGCGGTGATTGCCGACCGCCTGGATGCCACCAGGATTCAACTAATGGATATTTATGGCCCGCAAGCAAAGCATTAGCGTACCAGATCATGTTCGTCAGCCTGACCCGATGGCTACCGGTGTATATATTATTAAACGGGTCATCAAGGATACTCATGACACTTTCACCTTAGAGCTGGCCGCCAAGAAACCTTCAGCCAGGAAGACTTTTCTGCCCGGCCAGTTTAATATGCTATATGTCTATGGCGTGGGCGAAGTTCCCATTTCAATCAGCGGCAGTCCTGGCGATTTGGATATGTTAGTGCACACCACTCGCGCCGTTGGAACAGTTACCAAAGCTATGAGAAAACTGAAAGTCGGAGATGCTATAGGCGTGCGCGGGCCTTACGGCACAAGCTGGCCGGTCGATAGAGTTAAGGGTTTTGATGTGGTAATTGTCGCCGGCGGGATTGGGCTGGCTCCGCTCAGGCCTGTAATATATTACCTTCTGGATAATCGGGACAAGTTCGGCAAAATTGTGCTTCTTTACGGAACCAGAACGCCGGATGATATTCTTTATAAAAACGAGCTTAAAAAGTGGCGGGGCCGATTCGATATCGAAACCCATATCACGGTCGACCGCGCGGTTGGCGCCTGGCAAGGCAATGTCGGAGTGGTTACCACCTTGATCGGCAAAGCGCCATTTGACCCGATGAACGCGATCGCCATGGTTTGCGGACCGGAAATCATGATGAGGTTCACGGCCCTGGCGCTTCAGAAACGCGGCGTAAGTGATGACCGGATTTACGTATCGATGGAAAGAAATATGAAATGCGGTATCGGCTTGTGCGGTCATTGCCAGATGGGGTCCGAATTCGTTTGTAAAGACGGCCCCGTATACAATTACGATTATATTAAAAACATATTTTTAAAGCGGGAAATCTAAAATGGCAGCAACCAAAAAACCGACACTCGCTGTCTGGAAATTCGCCTCCTGCGATGGCTGTCAATTAAGCCTGCTCGATTGCGAAGATGAGCTTCTGGCCGTTGTCGGTCAAGTGCAAATCGCCAATTTCCCGGAAGCGTCCAGAGCCATAATCAAAGGCCCGTATGATGTATCGCTGGTCGAGGGTTCAATCACTACCCCGCATGACGCCGAACGGATTCATAAGATTCGCAAGATATCGAAATGTCTGGTGACAATCGGTGCTTGCGCGACCGCCGGCGGCATTCAGGCATTGCGGAATTTTAAAAACGTCAATGAATTTATTTCGATTGTCTACGCTAACCCTCAATATATTTCGACGTTGAACAAATCGACGCCGATAGCTGACCACGTATTTGTCGATTTTGAACTGCGTGGCTGTCCAATCAACAAATATCAATTAGTCGAACTGGTAAGCGCCTTGCTCAATGGACGCAAACCTAATATTCCATTATATAGTGTCTGCCTGGAATGTAAACGGAAAGGCAATGTCTGTGTCATGGTGGCGCATGGAACTCCTTGCCTGGGTCCGGTGACGCAGGCCGGCTGCGCCGCAATATGTCCATCTTTTGACCGAGGTTGCTATAGCTGTTTTGGTCCGAAAGAAACCCCTAACACCGAATCAATGGCTAAACTATTTGGTAATCTGGGACTGAAAAAAGAAGATATCGTCAGAGTTTTCAGAGGTTTCAACGCCTTTGCCGAGCCATTCCGAAAGGAGAGCGAAGCTCATGAAAAGTAGGACTATCAGAGTGGACTACCTGGCGCGCGTTGAGGGCGAAGGCGGTTTATATATTAAAATAAAAGGCGATAAAGTCGAGCAGGCGCAATTAAGAATATTCGAGCCGCCGCGCTTTTTCGAGGCCTTTCTGCGCGGTCGGGATTTCAGGGAAGCGCCCGATATCACCGCCCGTATTTGCGGTATCTGCCCGATAGCCTACCAGATGAGTTCAGTTTACGCCATGGAAAATATTTGCGGCGTTAAAATGGAAGGCCCGCTTCGTGAACTGAGGCGATTGATTTATTGCGGCGAATGGATCGAAAGCCACGCCTTGCATATTTATTTGCTTCATGCCCCTGATTTTCTGGGCTACCCGGACGCGATTCAAATGGCAAGAGACCATCCCGATTTTGTGAAACAGGGCTTGAAACTGAAAAAAATAGGCAATGATTTGATGACCGTGATCGGCGGACGGGAGATTCATCCTATAAGCGTCCGGGTCGGTGGATTTTATAAAGTCCCGAAGAATGATACTTTAAAAGAACTAATGGAGCCATTAAAATGGGCTAGAGACGCCGCCCAGGAGACAATTCGTTTTACCGCCAAATTGGATTTTCCCGATTTCGAGCAAGACTATGAATTCGTTTCTCTTTGCCATCCCGATGAATATCCACTCACCGAGGGCCGGATAGTATCCAGCAAAGGCGTGGATATTGAAATCAGCGAATTTTTAAACTATTTCCAGGAAGAACATGTAAAGCATTCCACTTCACTGCATGCGGCTATTAAACAACGGGGCGCCTATTTCGTCGGACCGATGGCGCGCTACAGTCTAAATTTCGACAAATTCCCAATATCTGTACAGCGGGCGGCAAAAGAAGCGGGGCTGAAGAAAGTATGCAATAATCCATTTAAAAGTATTATTGTCAGAAGTGTCGAATTGCTTTATGCCTGTGAGGA
>Ga0299912_10001594_pt1 | contig 18280 bp, 25 predicted proteins | sample RVTome_2_FD_207667 | JGI IMG/M metagenome (GOLD analysis project Ga0299912, IMG submission 207667) | Soil microbial communities from uranium-contaminated site in the Upper Colorado River Basin, Wyoming, United States - RVT95D214 (version 2) ... | reverse complement strand
CCGACCAATTGTCCCAGACCGGCTTTTCCGGAAGCGACAATCGCCGAGGCGTTGTATGAGACGTTTCCAGCGTCGGCTTGGACGGTCGAGTTAGAGGAAAATTGAGCAAGTATGAGCGCTCCGGCAACTACGACAACGGCGAACACTACGACCGACATAGCCATAGTCGCTATTCCACCAAGTTGCCCTTTCTTTCCTATGTGAAATTTCATTTCCTTTCCTCCAAAGGTTAACATTACGGACGATAGTCCGACTCGGTTGTCGAGATCATATGTTTTCGGTTGGAGAAGAAATAAATCCTCTCCAACGGTTTCTGGCGTTAAGCGCCACCCTTTCCTCTTGTCCTCAAACCGAAATAGCCAAGAATCATCACGGCTATCGTGATTATGATTATCAGAGGTATCCAACCGACCAACTGTCCCAACCCAGACTTGCCTTGTGTGACTGTCCAAGAGGCGTTGTAGAGACCGGTATCTGCGGTCACGGTCGAGTTAGCGGAGAACTGTGCCAAGATGAGCGCTCCGGCTGTGATGGTCACGATCGCAACTACGATCGAGAGCGCCATAGTCGTAAGTCCGCCTAACTGTCCTTTGTTGGACATAGCGAAGTTATTTTCAATCTCGCTTCTTAATTTCTCAAATGATTTCATTTTGCGTTCCTCCAAACGAAAACATCACGGCTTCGCCGTCTCGGTTGTCGAGGAGAGCAATCTCTCAATAGTCGTAATATTGTAACGAGGTTAAAAGGCTATCGTTTTTTGTTACAACTTTAAGGAGAAGTGTTCCAAATATCGTAAGTTATTTTCGAGAAATTGAGTACGGTTCCGTTGTCGTAGACTATCGCAGAATAATTTGTGTGGAGGTTCAGTTTTTCATACCACGCAGAGCAGACTCGCTTGTTCTCCGAGTTCTCGCCGAACCAGAACCCTATATAAAGCATGGCGAACACGCTGAACAACAAGGACGCTATGACTATGATCTCAAAAGTGTTCACGCTCGGATCGCCTCCATAGGAATCTGCGGTCTATGAGAATAAAACTCTTGCGTCTTTATGATAGCCAACCGGCGCTTTTTAGTATTTTTTGCGAACTTGAACTCGTTGACGATGACCTCTCGCTTGATCCTCCACGAGAACTCAACGCAAAAGTTTAAATAGTTCTTTTTATATATAGGATCTCCCAGAACGTTCAGACAATATCCGTAGACGGAGCAACGCCCTTTATAAACCCTAGGACACTCACGAGCGACCGGACAGATCGAGTAGTGATCCTCGACGGAACGACCGCAGATTTCGCAACGCTCGGAGTCGTCTGTCATCGTATCGGAAAGTAAAAACACTTCGTCTTTATATATCTATCGGTTTGGAGGTCGAACTGCTCGGACTCGTTGAAGTTCGGATAACCACTATGGTTTTTATGTGTTAAACCACTTATCTTTTTCGTTTTATTATTTTTTATCATCACGAGGAAACCGCAACCAAGAAGCCCCTATATATACTACTTACTATTTATATAGATAACTTGCTTTATAGATAGTTTTTTTAGATTAGAGAATAAAAAATTTTAAACTAAAATAAAACATAGGTTTATATACTACTTATGCTTAATTCTTATGGTGATTTGAAATGAAAACAGATAAACTAAAAAAAATGCTTGAAGAAATTGTCGGACTTGGACTAGACGACAACTTTTCTGGAATAGTCTTGCGACAATTAATCTTCAAACACTTCGAATTTGTCGAGGAAGGTCGAGTGAGAGATCTTATCAAGGGTCTAGTCGGCGCACAATTTATAATAAAACTAGAAAACAACCAATTCCGTTTTGGCGCCGTGACGTATTCGACCTTCGGAATCAATAAGGAAAAAATAAAAGAAGAACGAGAAACCGAAGAAGCAAAAAAAATCCTTGGCGCAAAAGTGGAGGTTGATTGAAATGTCCCTCTATGAATTCTATAACAACGAGGCAATACTGCGCCGGATCTTCGTAGCCCGTGCGCAAGACAAGGCGAGGCGTGAAGCACGGATCGACATAGAAAACCAAAGAGAATTAGAGGCGTTTCGATGAACTGTCTATATTGTAAGAAAGCCAACGCCGACATTATGGTCGTGGACAAGGACGACGGGACAACGACGCCGTTCTGCTCCCGTCAGAAACTCTATGATCTTCTCCGAGAGATGACCGACGCTAACTATCTGGCTTGTGACCAGAGAGAGTATGGAGACAAAAGCGGTAGGTCGCACGAAGCACTACATTACAAACTCATAAACATAAAGAAGTTTGAATTTCCGACAAGTGCCGAACTTATTATCGCAAATAGAAATCTATGGTGTGGCGATAGCGATTTTAATATTACTGGAATAGAACGGAAATCGCAAGATATAATGGCTAAAAATAATGAAAATGGTTCGGCACTATCTACACTTTCTTCGCAGCTTGGGTATAGGGGTAGGGAAGAGAGTAAGGAAGAAGATAGTGTTGATAGACAAGATAATGTAGATAGTGGAGAAAGTGTAGACATAACCAATATACAACGAAAAACTGATGGCGGTTTAGAACTTGAAGAGATAATACCTACGTCAAAGCCAAAGAAGGAGGTGAAACTCGAAGAGATTTGATAAATAAAAAGGGATATGCATCCACCACTTCAATACTATATAAGTAAGTAAACATTTGTTATTTAATAGGAAAAAAGAAAAAAAAGAGTCTGAAACCATGAGAAATTCCGATCGAAAGGTCAAGGCGCGTCTCAACATCCTCGTAGACGCTGATCTCATCCCTCATCTCCGAGAGAAAAGGATAAATGCCTCGGAGATCTGCAACCCGGCGCTCTGGAAAGTCGTCGAAGATCCGGCCATGATCGAGGAGCGAGCGAAGGTCGTGGACAAGGACGACGGGACAACGACGCCGTTCTGCGACTGGACTTGCCTTGTCAGCTATGTCAAAGAAAGAGGTCTCGTGACGCGCGACGATTTTCCAGCGACGGATAGGTGTTGATATGAAAACCGTGATAAGCGTTTCAATCGACGTCGAGGTCTTAATGAAGATGAGGGAGAAAGGTCTGTCTCCCTCGAAGGTCGTGAACGAGGCGCTATGGAGAGCCGTCCAAGATCCTCAACTCGTCGCCGTCAAAGAGGAAAAAGTCAAGAAGGAAATCGATGAGTTGACTAGGATCAAGACGCAGTTTGAGGAAGCAAAAGTGAAGGAGAACTCTCTCGCCGAAGCGAAACTAAATGAGTTCTTCAACCTTCCGAAGACGGTCACCGAGAACAAAGAAGCGATGGATTATTGGTCTAGGATCCTAGGTCGTAGCGTCGAGGAACTCACTCTCCTCTATCAAGCAAAGACCATAAAACCTTGATTTAAGCGCCGACCTATCAGATATTCGAGGTCGGCTTCCTTTTCAGCATTTTAAACTCGTATTCTGTCGCCCTCTGGAACAGATTGCTCGAAACGTTAGTCTGGAATCCTATCTTCAACACCTCATATGCCTCCCGCAGTTCCTTCCTCGGTTCGCCTAGCGTTATGATCTTGACTCTGGCTTTCTCGCCATCTCCCTTTATGATCCAAGGATAAGAGAGTTTCAAGTCGCCGGTGAAATGGTCGGAGCGTAGCTCGTTGATTCTGAAATAGGCTTTCCTTTGCTTGTAGTCTATCCTATCGAGAGCGTCGAGGAGCAAGTGAGTCAGCTCTCGTGCTTGTTTCTCGAACCAAGCGAACGTCGGAAGAGTGAAGATAAAAACCCAATTCATAGAGCGGAACGATTGCGAGATCATGCCGAGCATTTTGTTATTGAAGCTAGACCAAGCCCGCGCGGAATACTGGACTCCGGCTTCCTCTATGATTATCACGGATCCTTTCGGGAGGATCTTCTTGCCGGTCATGTGGTCGTTGATCAGCTTCATAAAGTCGTAAGGAGAGAAGCAGATGTTCGCCGTCGTGAAGTTGCGGTCTATTTGTTGCGCCAACCACAACGCTCCCCAACTCTTACCGGAGCCGGTCGAACCGACTATCGTGATGATGAAGTTCTTATTCAGCTTGATCCGGCGCCACGCCGTCTCCACTAGCGTCCGATACAGAACCACTAATCTCACGCTCCTTTATTTCCGCTTCTTCTCCACTCGCCTCGTCCAGATAGCCGAACTTCGCCGGAAAACGACCGGCTCTTTTCAAGCACTTCATTATAGGCTCGATGGTGGCGATCGCCTTCCTATATTCGAGTTCGAGGACGACGTTGCTGTTATCCCTTTTAGTCACTAGGTCATAGGCGTTCTTTTTCTTGAACTTCCATATCACATCTATCTTCTCAATTTCTTTCTCGTAGAATCTGTCCGTGACTCTATCGATGGTCGTGAACGCCTCCAAGACCAAGATGTTCAAGATAGTCCGAACCGGATCTCCTATGTCGACGGCGATCCGATCCAACTGCCTAGTGACCAGATCTTCATAGGACATCGGACGTCCGCTTGACTCGACGATGTTAGGCTCCATAAAATCAATAGGTATAGTTGACCAGCGTGGAGTTCGCCGGAAGTTTCTTCCCGTAGATGATCTCGACGATCTGCGCTTGGTATTCGCTTATCCTAGCGTTTGAATCTGCGATCTGGACGTTCTTCGAGGACATATCGTTCAACGCCCCGACGTTGAGCCAAAGGATTATCCCGACGCCTAATGCCGTGACGAAGATGATCAAGATCGGAAGGAACTTCAACCAGTTCTCGATTATATCCTTGTATTTTATATCGCTGTCTCGGCTCTCGTCCCTCCAAAGAATCCGGTCTTCCATAGAGACTCGTTCTTCCGCTAGGAATTTCACCCCGTCGTCTCCGTCGACAATCTTAGTTTTGAGAACACGATAGTTGTTGGCTCCAATCTTTTCCATCACCACGAGACCAGTCTGCTCCGCTTCCTCTATTTCATCCAGAGTCGGCGCCGGAATATCTCCGAACCGTATCGTCTGATAGGTCTCCGTCTTGTCTCCTCTAATCCAACGGCGACCGTATGTCTCGAAGATCCTGTAATAGTTCGCCCGTAGTTCCTTTATGATAATGTGGATATGAAACGCTCCCTTGACGAGAGGGAAGCCTCGCATGAACTTCGGCGATCCGGAACGTCGGCAATTGACTATCAAGCCAAGAACTATAAGAGTCGGCAAGAGGATAGCGTAGAACAAAGGATCGTAGTATATCTCCATTTCTTAATCACCACCGAAAACTCTTAATATAAAAACACTTATATAAACTCATAGGTCGCCGAAGACGGTGAAGGCTCCGCCGACCTTGATCTTCTTGGCGAAGAACCTCGTTGCGTCGACTTGCGAGAAGTTCTTGTTGCCCCTGCCTATTTCTAGTTCTATCTTCTGGTTGACCAAGTCGGCGAAACTTATGTCCGCTCTGATCACTCGTGAAACTTTCATTTCTCCTCCTTCCCGACGTTCAGATTGTCCAAGAACGCCTTGATGTAGAACAAGGCGACGAAGACGATAAAGGCTCCCAGCATATAGGAATAGATCGTCGTGAAGGTCTTGATCCACTCGACGCTAGATCCTATGAAAGCCGAGACTATATTGGCGCCGATCCCGCTCACGAAGAACAGAAGTCCGAGTATTCCTAGCAATCCGACAAAGAGCCAAAAGAACGAAAGCCCGATGGCGCCAAGGTCTATCTCTCCTTCCTCGTCACGCTTCGGTCGGAAGTAGTAAGCGAGATAAAACATTACGACTATAAAGAATATCAGCGCTCCAAAGACCAGCGCTCCGTAGCCAACATCTACGGTCCGGCAACGGTTTAGAGTCTGGTCGCAACCATAGTCGCACGTCTCATTTACCGCTAACGTCGTATACAGCGAGCCGTTCTTGTAGACGGGATAGGTGTTCTGGACGTCGTCGCTGTTGACGCACACCGAGCCGAAGCCCACCACTAACAGCATTGCCAAGCATATCATTGTCTTCTTCATCATATCACCACACAATTGTCTTTTATGCACAGATAATCATTACCATTGCCAGAGCAGAACCTCTTGTTTTTTCCCAGTGCGACGCAGAACAAATCAGTCGCAGCCACTCCTCCCGTTGCTGGCGTAATATAATGGTATTCCAATACACTATATACATTATAAGGCTGTGAATATAGTGAACCCCCCATGATTATCTCCTTCTTCCCGTCGTCGTTGATGTCGGCGACCTGCAGTGCGTTTGCCATGACCCCCGATGAATCGACCCCTATTAAGGTCTGCTGCCAGAAAGTGGAGGAATTGGTTATTCCTATTATGTTGAATGTCGAATACTTGTAAACCGTGGCGTTCCTCCCGTTCCCGTAATAATCGCCGACGCCTATCGATGAAGGCATATAAGTTAATCCTCCGGCCATCACGGTTGCGATCCATACCGAGCTGACGATATTGTAATAGTTCTTTACCTGGTTTATTACGGTGTACCCGTCATTGTAGCTCATGCCCATCACTATCTCTTGTTTGCCGTTGTTGTCGACATCCTTTATCAAAAGATTGGAAGTGGTGGTCGGCCATGTCTGGTTGGTTATGTCTATCTTGCTTATATTCGTCTCGACCCATTTTCCGGTGGTATTCTTGTACATCTTGAGGCCGTTCGGGGAATTGACAAATCCGACATAAGTCTCATTGCCTGCGACAGAATCTCCGTTCCCCACCGCCACCCCCGCCACGCTGTAAGGGTTGTTCGAGACGTTGTTCTCCCTCCATCCGCCGCTCACGTTGTCGTAGAATTTCACGTTGTAGCCGTCCGATGACGTATTGGTAAACCCGGCCATTATGCCGTTTATCCCCTTGTTCGACGCATACCCTAACGCTATCACCGTCACGTCCCTCGATATGGTGCTGATGTTCGTCTCTATCCATCCGCCGCTCTTGTTCTCATATATCCTTATCGAGTTTCCGTCAAGGCTTAGCGAGTCGTTCTGCATCCCTATCACTATCTCGTTCTTGCTGTCGTTGTTGACATCCCCTATCGCCACCGCATATATCCCGGAGGTCTCGTCCGTTATGTTGGTCTCCGTCCATGTCCCCGATGAATACTCATACATCCTCAGCTCGTAGGTGCCGTTCTTGTACCCTATCACCGTCTCGTTCAGCCCATCGTTGTCCGCATCGCCTATGGCTATCGCCGGAACCGAATATCCGTAGTTCTTGCCGTCGTTCGAGCCGTTGGTTATGTTGGTATATCCCCAGTTGTCCGCTATCCACCACGCGCCTCCGCCTACCTTTAACATAATCGCGCCTAATATAGCCAGTGCAAATATCAGTTTTCTCATTTCAGAACCACACTCGCTCCGAGGACTACCAGCGTCATAACGACCACCAACGGATTTAGGATTTGTGCGACCGCCAAGAAGACGGACACTATGAAGGCGAAGAACGACGACACGAGAAGGCTGTCGCTCGACTGGTTCCGGCTCGTCAACACGAAAGAGAGCAAGAACGATCCTATCACTAGCATACTCGACACGATCTCGATTCCGGCGACTGCGGATTGCGTGTTGACTTCCTTGAACCAACATATATAGTCGGCGCAGTTCGATAGAGCGGTCACGTTGTAAGTCATGGTCTAACCTCCGGAGGACGTCGGCGGACGCCCGAAGAACATATATAAAATCTCGAACAGTATGAAGATCAAGACGCAAGACATTATCAAGTCGACATAGATTATAGGTATTCCGAATAACGACGTCCCGACTTTTAGGAAGGAGAAGATTGTGTTGGGAACGGTTATGAACATGGTCGTCACCGTTCCGGTCATTAGGTTAACGAGAGCGTTGCCTTGGTTCCACGCTTGTTCGAGGATATTTTTAGACTGGCTCGTGGTTGCGTTTTGCTGTTCCTTTGCGAACGAGTGTATCGTCGAGATGGACGAATTGGTATATCCTTGGATCTCGTTCATCTCGCTAGGCACGGCAACGCCATAGTTACCGGCGAGAGCGACGTAGATGGATCCACCGGCAAATATCACTCCGCAAAAGATTAAAACCGTGAAGATTAATGATCGCACGTCCATCTCTATCTCTCCTTCAACTTCCATACTATAAACAATCCCAGCACTATAAGCGTTCCGAATATGAAGATTGGCGCCGTCCCAAGATTGAGCCAACCGAACAGATAGGAAAAGAAGATCGAGGCGATTCCCAGCATTACGGCGATCACCGGCTTCCAAATGCCTAGAAGGAACATCGAGATAAAGAAGAACAGAGCGAAGATGACTCCGTTCGCTCCGAAGATCGAGGAACTAGGTCTGTTTATGTTCCCTCTCTCCAACGCATAGACATACTCGACGTCGGTCGGATCATAGGCGTTCATCTCGTAGTAATAGCCTTTCGAGGCGTTGTCGGTAGCCGAGAGGTCGCAAGTGAACTCTCCCGAATAGGCAGTCTTGTTCTCGGCGCACACGACCGTCGAGATGTAGTTGAAGACCTCCGTGACCTTGAACTCCACCATGGTCAATATCGAGTTAGGATCGTTGTAAGAGCAAGTCAAGACCTTCGCCGTGCCGTCATACGAGCAAGAGTGAGACACGTCCAAGAAGCGCTGGTAGACGTCTATGACCTCCGAGACCGTCCTCAACGTGATAGGCGAGGCGGAGATGAAATAGTTGTCATAGGTAGAAAGGATATTGCCTATCGTGTCCCTCAAAACGATCCGGTAAGGGACGTCATAACGGACTAGATAGGTCAAGCCGGTTCCTCCTTCGGTCGTGAAGACGTTGGTCACGTTGAAGAACTGGTTGCTCGTGTAATTGAAGCGCTCAAAATAGACGACTATGTTAGGCGCTACCGAGCCGTATTGGTCACGAGTATCTATGTTGACCAGATAGGCTCTCGACGTGTTGATGAGAAAGACGTTCTGGATCTGCGTCACGTTGGTCAAGACCACGCCGAAGTTGTAATACGTCCGTTGAGGGAAAGTGGCGTTCGTCTGTCCGGAGTAGATCAGAGATAGGTCGGCGGTTGCGTTTGCCCAATTCGGAAAGAGGCAGACGGTTATGTTCCTCTGCCCGACTATCGCACTAGAATAGGTCGTCGTTATGTTGCCCGACCTTGTCACGACTCGGAGATTGTAGTTGCTGTCGTTGAGATATGTCCCGTTCTCCTCGTCATAGGTCTTATAAACGAATGTCGGAAGTCCGGAGGAGCAGTCCGTCACGGTGACCTTGTAGATCGTGACGTTGACCGTCGTGAGCGTCACGTTCCTAGACAGTCCGAGATAAGAGATCTTCGAATACCACGTCCAATTCTTCGATTGGCTGATAGGCGTTATAGTCCCGACGTTGAAAGTGTAAGAGTAGTTCAAGAGCGAGTTGTTCTCTCCGAGATAAGTGGCGGTGCGATTGACGCCGTCTATGTCTATGATTACTGTCGACGTGCCTATCGCCGACAAGTTCTCGACGGACATATAGAGAGTCAAGAGAGATCCTTCGAGGACTCCAACGGCACTTGCGACCGAGCCGAACGGAATATAGGATAGATAGACGCTTTGACTAGCCGTCGAGGTCGTTTTAACCTCGGAAACGGTGGCGTTCGTCCTCGTGTAGTTCCAATAATACGTTAGGTTCGTGTTGTTCGCCATGACTACCGGCACTATGAGAGAGACGTTCCAGACCTTCGCTCCGAGGTCGGTCGCCGGATAATAAAGGCTATTGTAGATCAAGCCGACGTTTGAGAAAGTATAATTGTTGGACGTGAACGTTAGATTGAACATTTGTCTAGTCAACTCGTTAGCCGAGGCAGTAGCGTTCGAGAGATAGTTGATTACGGTCAACGTCCTCTCGGCAGAATAGACGGTTCCGGACGAGTTCAAGCAACCTATCTTCCAAGCGTAAGTCCCGTCGTTCGGAAAGTCGTAATAAATCGAGTTGAGCGTGTTATTCGTGACTATGGTCGAGTTCGTATTTGTCAGAGTCCCGTTGAGATAGAGGGAGCAGTTTCTTATCGGCGACGTGGAGAAGTTAGGGAGATAGCCGAAATAAATGTTGTTCGTTATGTTCACGGCTAGGTCGTTCGGGAATATCGAAGTGACTATATCCGTCGATGGAGTCGACGTTGTCTTGACGCCGGAATAGTTCTGCCCTTGACCGTTGTTGTAGAGCCAAGCGACGTCGTCCGGAGAGAGCGTGTCGTTCCAGAATACGACTTGGTTTATGAGATAATGGATAGCCGGAGCGTTATAGTCATAATTCGCTCCTATGACTGCCATCACGAATGGATTTGAAGTCGGCGCTCCCGTGTCCGAGGATAGAGTCGTGACGTTGTTATTAGCTATGTAGCAAACGCTCGTCGAGTTGGATCCGTTCCTCGCATAAACTAAAAGGAACCAGTCCCCGACGGCTATTGTCGGTGACATGGTCGAATAGACTTCCTGGTCGGCTCCGGCTCCGTGGATATAACACTCCACGAGACCGGTCGAGCCGGTTATTTTAGCAAGAGCGACTTGTGTTAATCCGGAGTCTCCGAAACCAAATAAGACTTCGGTTGCGCTTGTCGAACTGTTATACTGTAACCACATCGAGAGAGACCAGACTGCGCTCGAATTCCAGACGGACGTAGTGTCGTTCTTGAAGTAGCCTCCGTTCTTCGACTGCTCCGAGACCTTCGAGACGTTGACGGTCGAGGCTCCGACGCTGGTTATCGTCCCGACCTTCTGGAATGGAGATATGTCAAGCAGACTTCCTGTCTCGTTCGGCTCGTAGATAGAGACGGAACTGTTCGCCTGTTTATACGAGGCGTTCCACCATGCCCAAGCGCTCATATTGTAATAGGTTCCGGCAACGTTGATATAGGGAAACCAATCGCGCGAAACCTTTATGATCCCCTTCGAGTCCGGCTTCGGAATCTTCCAAGTCGCTTCCACCCGAAACTTGTAGTTCTGGTTGATCGTGAAACTCTCCGTGCCTATCGGAGACCAATCGAAGTAATAGGCGATCTTCGTTCCGGTCTGTTCGTAATAAGAGCAATCATACGTCCCGTTCAAGCCGGAGCAAATCTTCGGGACGAGCGTCAAGACCGGCTCGACGTGGGAGATGTTCTTCCAGATATAGAACTTATAAGACGTGGTCGGAGTGGAGTTCCATCGCACGTCGAAGTTAAGTTTCGAGGCGTCCGTCGACAAGGTAGCCGGAGACTTCAAGGTGAACTCGGCATAACCTCCGCTCACGGTGGCGACGTTCTTGTCGAGCGAGACGAAGATGTCCGACGCGGTGAGAGACAAGCCACTCGATAAAACTAGGCAAAACGCTAGAAAGACCGTCATTTTTCGTATGCTTATGGACATCGAGACCGACCTATTTTGACCTTTTCTTCTTCTTTTTAGCTACCTTTTTATGCTTTTTATCACACGGCATTTTTGTAACCTCCTAAACGCTATTGAACCCCCCTTGGTTGCCTTGCCCTTGACCAATTCCAAATAAGACAAGGACGTCTATGAAACCGAAGATGAGCTGGAACGCGAGGATATTGGACATGATGAAGTCGAGGATCGGCATATGAGACGCCTGTTCCGCCAGTTGAGTCGACGAGGCGAAGGCGGTATAGGCGCTCCCGAAGAAGATCGCAAAGACGGACATCACGAATAAGCCTATGATTGAGAACACGACGAGAACCGGTTGCGCCCTCACAAGCCACGAGAGGAAAATGACGATAAGGTTTCCACCAAGGAAGACGAATGCGAACGAGTAGTCGAACGCTGTCGTTACGTTCGTCTCTGCGAGAGCCGTTGCGTTGCCTACGACTGAATTGTTGAACTCCGGAACTGCCTCTCGGACGGTCGCGTTGAACGAACTGAACAAAGTGAGAGCGACGATTGTGCCTATCGCAAAGGAGAACAGGATAATCAAAACGAAGATGTTGTCGCCGACGGAGCCTTTCATAGAAGTCGTTAATAGAAACAGAACTATTTAATTGTAACACTCGCTCCAAAATCCCTCGTGACCAACGTTAGCGTTCCGTTCCCGTCCTCATAGATAGTAGTTTCGACGGCGTGACCGGTCGGATAAGCGAACGCCATATCGGACAACGCAGAACACGCTTCGACTGGATCAAGTTCACTACAAGTATGCCCACCGAGAGCGAAGAATATAGTGATAGATAGGAGATTTGCGATGATTGTGATTAAAAGTAATTCTCGCTTCGATAGTTCATCCATTTTCTCAAACCTCTTTCGGATTTCGCAACTCTTTCATACGCCTATCCGCCAATTTCCCATTCAATATCATGGCGTTTTTGTCCTTTATCCAATCGTATTTATTGACTTCTATCGCCAAATCGCTGATGGCTTTCTGCTTCAGATACTGCTTATACTTATCCGTCTTCTGATACTGCTTATGATACTGCTTATACTTATCCGTCTTCTGATAATGAAACTTACACAATCCTAACGCATAATGCTTCTTCTTGCAATTGCTTATAGAACATAACTTCATTCCATCGCCTTCAGCTTCTGCTCCAACCAATCCATTATTGGAATTAACCCTGTCTCGCTAACATCGTCATTTTGGCTATACATCTTAACAAACTTCAGCACTTCCTCGAGGGTTTGCTTTCTGATTAGGTTATCGTGGGTAGTCATTTTAAAATCTCCCTAAATGTCTCAGCCCTTCGCTTCATTTCTTCTACTATCTTATGCCCATCTTTATGTTCTGGACATGCTTCAAATGTTACTTTAGTATGATTTATTTCAGCAACAACACCTTGCCAACCAATATCAATTAATTTATCTTCGCTTCCTTCAGCTTCTTTCCCACAAACATAGCATTTTACTTTATTCATCTTTGCTCAACCCCCCTCTGATTATCTTTATTTCATTAAGTAAAGATAAAACCTGTTCATAGCAATTTCTTTTAGTAATCCTATCTACTTTCTCCTCAAGGTCTTTTAGCAGGGTCTCGCTTCGATAGTTTGTTCATTTCTTTTCCTCCTTCCATTTATTTCTTGTGTTTTCATAATCTTTTAATGCTTGTTCATAACCATCAGCAAATCCTTCTTTATATTCTTTCGATGAATTAAGTTTATCTTTTATTGTTTTCCAATCATTTCCTAATCCACTTGGTAGTCTAATATTCATTTTTTCCCTCTTAACTCTTTTAATTCTCGTTCTATCTCCGATTTATATTTTTCTTTGAGTTCTTCTTCAGTCGGAATTCCATTACTTATATCTATTTTGTCTAATACATTTAGGGAATCGTCAAATGTTTGGAGATAAGTAACCTCGGATTCGACAACAGGAACGATACTCTGCCAACAATCGCCCCCATCTCTTTCTTCGCATAACGCCCAAAAATAAATAGGTGTACAATAAATATGTATATTCGTGCCTTCTTTCGTTATTTCAAAATCGACTATAACAAAAGCGTCTTTAAATGGTCGTTCTATCAATTGAATTATTTTGTGTTCGTCCATTTCTCAAACCTTCTTTCCGATTTTTCCAAGGTTTTTTGCCGTTGTCGTTTTTCCGGGGTTTTTGCCACAGCGTTCTCACCGAGCAAAAAGCCCTCTTTCTTGCCTTGCTCGTATGCTTGTTTATTCATATCACTTCTGACTATCTTATCCAAAGGTAATTCTCCAAAAGCCCACTTTAAAGCGAATATCTGCCCGATTATTTGATGTCTCATATAACTTGGAGACATCTTACATTTAGCTTCTATCAAGTGATTAAGATATTCCCTAATCTGTTCCGAGCTTTTCGCTTTCGTCATTTTAAATCACCTTTCGAATAGTGCGTTGACCTTGGCGTCGAGTTGCTTCAACCAAATCCAATAGACTATAATCACGACCAAGACCAAAATCATAAAGAGGACGTCAATCATAGGTCTCAACTCGCAACCGCCGGAGGATCGATGTTCTCGTATTGGACGTTGTGCTTATGGACTTGCTCTTTCCCTTGTTGAATGATCCTCATGTCGTCGTCCTTCGGATACCAAATGGATCCGTCGTTGAAGCAGACCGCTAGTAACTTCCTTCTATGGTCGGTCTCTTTCCACTTCGAGTATTTCTCAACTACTAGCCGGAGGTCGATCTCCTTGAAGAATATCCTTTTCTCCCTCGGCTTGATTTCCTTTTCCAAGTTCGTCTCGTTCATTTTCACCACTCCGATCTATATGTTTGACTACTATTCCGTGTTCCTTGAATCGTTTGTAAAGAGTAGATCTGGACACGTTGAACATCTTTGCGAGATAGTTATAGGAGGCGCCTCTCTTATAGTGTTCTATGATCGCCTCCATCGGCAGTTTCTTTCTGTTCCGCCCCCCGTAGCGACCGGAGAACTTCTTTCCGGCTTCGAGGCGCTCACGGATAGTTCCTCGTTCCCACTCGGCGATAGAGGATAGGAAGTTGAATTGAAGTTTTCCATTAATGGTCGATGTATCTATATTCTGGTCTATGAAGATGATTTTCTTGTGGAGTTCTTCTATGATATGGTTAGCAATCCGCGATAAATCCAAGACGGATCTCCCTAGCCGATCGAGTGACGTGACTATCAGACCGTCGTATTGAGGATCTTCGAGCGCCTTCAAGACCTTCTCAAACTCCGGTCTCTCCTTGACGGCGCTCACCTTCTCCGAGAACAAGACGTATTCGTAACCTTTGAAAACGCAGTATTTCTTGATTTGGTCTATCTGAACGTCTAGGTTTTGTTCCCTTGTCGACACACGCGCATAAGCAAGTAGTTTCATAATATCTATATGTATTAATACACACTTCTTATATTTATAACTTGTGGTGTTTTGAACCTCAAAGTTTAAAATACGCCAAGGAACTTCTTGCGCTCTTGTTTTGTCTCCCTCATCTCCGAGACGCTATGAGTCTTGGTGAACGCTTTTAGAGTCTCCCCGCCCTTCGATCGAAGCAAGGCTAACCAGACCGCGTCTGTTATCCCCCCGATCATGTCCTTTATGTCGTCCGAGGAGTTGATCTCGTAGTTGCGCCGGTTCTCTATGAGGAGACCGGAGAGCCTTCTATGGAAACGTGACATGATGGCGTCGATCTGTCGAGGATTGGTGACGCTCATAAACGTATTGACGTTGAGGTATTCATGGAGCAGAGATACGACGTAGCGGACTCCGTTGTCGTTGACTCGGCGGATTCCGGACTGCTCCCAAGACATACTCTTATTTCCTTCTGCGTCGAACGTGACCTTCAAGTATTCTCCTTTGAGGTCGTGTTCCCAGAACTCGATCTGCGCCGTTAGATCTAATTGGAGTTGCGCTATCGTCGGATCGGAAACTCCTCCAAAGAACTCGTATTGCTTGGCTCCGACCACTCTCGGTTCGTTCGGTTGCTGATACTCCGGCATAAATCACCACTCTCCTTTATTTAGAAAAATGAAATGTTTTTCTGCTTTCTTCTTCTAGCGTTTTCTCTGGCTGTCTCATAAATGGACGCTTGTATTTTTATATCTTTTTCTGTTTGGCGCATATCTTTTGCGAGTTGCGCCATAGTGAAATATTTGACTTTGCCCAACCTCATCACCTCCTCGATTTCTTTTTCCTTGATGATCGCAACATCGGTCTCACTTCAAGACCGGTAATGAACTTCGGTTGCTTTCCGAAAATCTTGAACTCCTTTGCTATGAGCGTCGGTTGATACTGCGTCTTCATACCTTTGAATACGGAGCCTAGCTTTCCTCCACCTAGCGAGATCGAGAGCGAGGGAAATCCGATAGGAATTTTTATCGGAGGAATTTTAGGAATCGCCACTCCTCCGCCGAACGAGAAGCCCTCCGCCGTCCTTTGCTTCTGCGCTAATTTGAGACCTGTTCCGAGCGCTAGGATCTGGTCGTTCCTCTGCTTTGTCGCTGGAATCTGAATCTGCGCCTCCATAGGAAAGAGTTCGTTCCTCTGCTTCGTTTGCTGGGCGAACTTTATGTTAAGGTTAGGCACGGAGAATATAGACGATTTCCGTTTGGTAGTGACGACCGGCTCCTCGATAGTAATCGGAGAACCCAAGGAGAATTGAGAAACCGATCGTCCGGTCTTGAACGAAGGCAAGGTCATCTTCGGCATAAAATCGAATACGCTTGTCCGGCTTACCGAAGAAGGTCGAGCGAACGATCCGGCTTGGAGCGTTCCTATTGCCTCTGTTTTCGTCAAGACCGATTGTTGAACTTGACCAGTTGAACCTTTGAGAGAGCCTATGAAACTCTTATCTGACGTTGTGAGAGGAATCGCCTTGACCGGCGTTTGACCTAGCGCCAATCCTAGCGTCTTCGGCGTTAGAGGCTGGTTCGATAAATCTCCGAGACCAAGATAGACGTTCGATTTCGGGACGGAGAACGTCGGCTTGAACCTCGACGGAATAATCGGCTCGGACGCCGGAAGATTCACTCCGGCTCCGAGCGAGACGGTTCGAATATCAAACTTTCCGGCAATCTCTCTTGATAGACCGAGCGTCGCTTCCCCTTTTGCCGTCGAGAACGACAAGGACTTCCCGAACAGTTTTGTCTTCAAGTTAGGCGAGGCGATCTCCGCATATTGCGCCTTTGCCGTGAACGTCGGAAGTTCTGCCGTTCCTTCTGCTTGGTTGAACAAGACCAGATTTGATTGGCTTGGCGAGATAGGCGACTTCGTGACTTTTGACCAAGCGCCGAGGAAATTTCTCGACGTGACCGTCCTTGAACCACCCAGAACCAAGACGTCGAGCCGTCCGGTCTGCGCTATTGCGACCGGAGATTTGAGCGTTGGAAAATTGGCTAACCTCGCCATCGGAGTTTGAAATTTCTCTCCCGAAAGGATAACGTCGTATTTTTCTATGACGAGTTGCTTCGTCCCTCGCAATCCACCGCCGAGTCCGTATTTGACCTCGACGTTTCCTCGGAATATATTGTCTCCTATCTCTCGGACGCCGGTTATCTCTTGCGTCGGTCGCACGACTTCTGGCCTCCCGAACGCTCCGGCGATACCGGCTTGTTGAGCGAACTTGAAACCGATATAACCTCCGGCGATGGAAAGAGGAACTCCTATGACGAACTCCGGCTTTCCGAGATAGCCTATCCCTTCTTGCGACGTGCCTCGGACTATATCATAAGACATATAAGCCGATGAACCATAAGCGACGCCCAGTTGAATCGCTCTCGGAAGCGTGGCGAGTCCGGCTCCGAAAACCGGCATAGTCAATAAAGCGGTTCCGACGACAACTTTCGCCTCGAAATTCCATTTCTCTTGGTCGGATAGCGAACCATACCAGCGTTGGAACTTGACGTCCTCGACGAATTTGACGCTCTCACGATATTCTTGCGATCCGAAGGACATCGCTCCGGAGATGGTTCCCTTCGGATTCTGAACTTGATAGCCTCCGGTGATTAGACTTTCCGTTATTGCGTTTTGGTTAGCGCCTCGCATATCGATATTTGAGAAGTCCGGCGCTTGACCTATCTTGCCGGTGAAGACGTCTTGGCGCAGATCCTCCGGCTTGTAGACCGAACCGAGCGGAACGACTTGTCCTTTGTGTTCAATCAAAGCCTCGCTGGGAATAATCTGGACGAAATTCTGCCCGACCTTCGTGGTGAACGGCGTGTCCTCGTTTATCGTCTGCGTCTTCCGGACGTCGTAGATATTTCCGTAGACCTCCTCTTTCGTCCGAGGATAAGTCAACTCCGAAGAATACGCTCCTCCGCCGAGATCCCTATTTCGATAGACCATAGGACGCCCTTGGCTATCAGTATATCCGCTTGACGACGCTTGTTGTTGCTCTTGGCTTGAAATCTCTCCGGCTAACTCTGTCCTTGCTTGATCGCTCGGTGGAGTCGGAGAACTAGAAATCAATTCCTTCGGAGGAGTATAAGTTCCTCCGCCGGTTCCGGTTCCTCCGTAACTTCCGGTGACGGTTCCATAGTCTCTTGTAGTCGTTAAAAAATAGCCGTGACCTAGATCTACGATGGTTGTTTCGGTCGCTCGTCCGACGCTCGGATCGTTTACGGTGACGCTCGGCATAAAGTCCTTAATAGAGAAACAAGTATTTAAAGCAATTGAAAAGGAAAAAGGTTAAAACCGGAGGAACGTTTGTCGCTCCTCCGGAGTGGTGATTTCTTTCCGAATATTCTAGGCTCCTCCCTTGCCTTTCGTCCTCAATCCAAAGTAACCGAGTATCATTACTGCGATTACTATGATGATGATCAGAGGCAACCAGCCGACCAATTGTCCCAGACCGACTTTTCCGGAAGCGACAATCGCCGAGGCGTTGTATGAGACGTTTCCAGCGTCGGCTTGGACGGTCGAGTTAGAGGAAAATTGAGCAAGTATGAGCGCTCCGGCAACTACGACAACGGCGAACACTA
>Ga0299912_10001593_pt1 | contig 18285 bp, 15 predicted proteins | sample RVTome_2_FD_207667 | JGI IMG/M metagenome (GOLD analysis project Ga0299912, IMG submission 207667) | Soil microbial communities from uranium-contaminated site in the Upper Colorado River Basin, Wyoming, United States - RVT95D214 (version 2) ... | reverse complement strand
CCTGGATTTGATCTTTATAGAGAACGTAGGCAACCTGGTTTGCCCATCGGCATTCGAGTTAGGGGAAACCGCCAAAGTAGTTGTGCTTTCGGTCGCGGAGGGTGATGACAAGCCGGCAAAATACCCGGCTATATTTGCCAAGTCAAAAGTGCTGCTTGTAAATAAAATCGATCTGCTGCGGGCAGGCGATTTGGTGGATTTCGATATCGAGCGGGTGAAAGCCGACGCCCGCAAGCTAAATAGAGGCATAGAAATCTTTCCGGTATCAGCCAAGACCGGCGAAGGCATGACCAATTGGTACGACTGGTTGCTAAAGTCGGTCCGGGCGCGGCATCAAGGTTTGGCTTTCAACCGGTAAAGACCGTGGCTATAAATGTAATCGGCAACGGCTGGGTGAAGCATATCGCTCACATCACGGCCAGCCGCCAATCGGTTGCGTATCTCTGTGCTGCTTATATCAATTAGAGAGGTCGGGACAACGTGTCTTTGCAGTTTCTCGACGCGCTGACGTCCCCAGATTGATTCAAACCTGGAAAAGTCAGGCCGGTCACAGCCGGCCCGATACATCGTAGATAGATTGCACTGGTCGATCAGCTCAACAATTCGGTGCCAGTACGGCAAATCTTCAATACTGTCGGCACCCAGCAACCAATAAATTGCGGTTTCCCCGCCGAACTCTGCCTGAAAATGTCTCACCGTCTGCAGAGTGTAGCTCGGCGCCGGCTTTTGCAGCTCGTAATCGCTCAACTGGAAATTCTTGTTGCCGGCAATCGCAAGAGCAATCATCTTGAGCCGGTCGGCGTCCCCTGCCTTAGGAATAGAACCCTTCAGCGGAGAACGCTTTGCCGGAACAAAAATAATCTTCTCTGCCCCGATATGCTTGCACGCCTCGGCGGCAACAGCAGTATGACCAAGATGAATCGGATCGAACGTGCCGCCAAACAGAGCTATTTTTCTGTCTGCCATAAGCTAATTAACATGGTGACACAGCGCCCATCTATTTCAAAACCCAAAGCTGCAAAACCTGCCTACAGCTTGAGTATATTGCTTCTGACGCGATTGATCAACTATTTCTCGGTCAGGCTCAAAATTCCCGCGCCACAAACGAAGTCACCTTGTCACTTTGCAGAGTAATGATGGATGATCGAGAGGTCACGCAGAGCATCGATGGCAAAAATTTTGTTAAATATTTTTCAAGTATATAGACGATAGAAATAAAAAATAGTTATTAAGTTATGCATAATTTGGTTGACAGTGGCTTTGATGTAAAATTAGTATGACCGCATCAGCCTAAGTGCAGAAGGATTTAATCAACCGAAAGGAGAAATATGGCAAAGAAAAAAGCAAAGAAGAAACCGGCAGCCAAGAAGACCAAAAAGAAAAAGGCGACAAAAAAGAAATAGTGTGACAATAATGAAAGGTGCCTTCGTATCGAAGGCACTTTTTATTTTCTCCATATCCGGCGTCCTTAGCAGGCATTGCCCTTCACCGAATCAAATCTTGCAATTATCCGCCGATCGCCTATACTGATTACTGGTTGTAGTGCCGGCTACTGCTGCGGCTGTCCCTGATTCGTGCAGCTCATACACAAAACCAGAGATGGCAGTATGGACTATTTCAACTACAAGAACGGCAGACTTTTTGCTGAAAGCGTAGAAGTAGAAGAAATCGTCGCCGAAGTCGGCACGCCCGTCTACATCTACAGTAAGGCTACTTTTCTGGAGCATCTGCGAAAGATCCGCCAGGCTTATAGCCAGCTCGATACAACGATCTGCTTCTCGGTCAAGGCCTGTGGCAATATCAATATCCTCAAATTTATGGCTGAACAGGGCAGCAGCTTCGATATCGTAAGCGGCGGCGAATTATATAGAGTTCTGCAGGCCGGCGGCGACCCGGCAAAAATCGTTTATGCCGGCGTCGGAAAAACTGACGCCGAAATCATCGAGGCGCTAAAAGCCGGCATCGCCTATTTCAATATCGAATCAGAAGCTGAAATTGAGAATCTGATCCACTTGGCAAAACAACAAGGTAGACTGCCCAAAGTTGCTCTGCGAGTAAATCCTGATGTTGACCCAAGAACTCACAGATATACAACGACCGGCAAAAAGGAAACAAAATTCGGCGTGGACATCGAGCGGGCACAAAAGGTCTTTGCCGATTATGGCAAAGAAGAGTCAATAAGACTCTGCGCAATTCATATACATTTAGGGTCAGCCGGCCACACGGTCGAGCCTTATATTGAGGCGATAAAGAAAGTGCTAACTCTTATTGGAAAGCTGCGCACCTATGGCTTTGCTATCGAAGCTGTGGATATTGGCGGCGGATACGGCGCCGATTACATAACCGGCACCTCGCCGGCCGCCGCTGATTACGCTGCTGCCATTGTGCCGCTACTGAAGGGCAAGAATCTCAAACTTATTCTTGAGCCGGGCGCGAGTATCGCAGCTAATGCAGCTATTTTAGCCACGCGGGTTTTGTATCTAAAGACAAGCGGCGATAAAAAATTTGTCATAGTCGATGCGGCGATGAACGATTTGATTCGTCCGCCTTTGTATGATGCGTTCCACTTCATCTGGCCTGCGAAAGTCAGCGAAGAATTTATCCCTCGCCAGCGTGACAGAGACCTCCAGTTAGAAGGTGCGGAAGTTGTCGATGTGGTCGGGCCGGTTTGCGAGACCGCCGATTTTTTTGCCAAGGATAGGGCCTTGCCGCCGGTCAAACGCGGTGATTTAATTTCTATTTTTACCGCCGGTGCTTATGGCTTTAGTATGAGCAGCAATTACAACGCTCGTGGCCGACCCGCCGAAGTGCTTGTCGACGGCAGTAAGTTCTCAGTCATCCGAAAACGCGAAACCTACGAAGATTTAATAACTTCAGAGAAATAGCCACAGAGGACACAGAGAATAAACACGAGGATTAGCCCTGCCACCCGTGGGCAGGGTTCTTGTTCTTATTTAGCCTGCTGTTTCACGGCAGGTTCACCATTGTCATTCACACGCAGCGTTTGGGATGAATTTATCGAATAGCAGGAATCCATGCTTGCCCCGCGTCTTTTACTTCGGCGTTCTTTATTCCTTGTTCGGTATTCAATATTCATTAGGGTCATTGCGAGGCCGACAGGCCGAAGCGATCCCAACCCATCAGTATCGGGAGGATCTGCCACCTAATAAGGACAGAATAACTCCCAAAAATGCTAAACCAGCAACTCCCCAACACCATTTTCGCCATTGCGGTTTGAACAATCCCACAACGAAGGAAGGAATTAGAAAGATAATGCTTGCTTGGAGGCCATAAGTATTGGGATGATTTTTGAGCCAAGTAAATGGGGTAAATGGTATGAGCCAAACCGAAAACACAAACATGCAAATTATAAGTAAACTAATGAGAATAGCGGCAATGATTCTTTTTGCCTTTTGCTCCGTTTCCGCTGGCTTCAACCTGGCGATGTCCGTTCGTACCGATGTCAGAGCGGACTCAAGCATATCTCTTATTTGCTTCGCTGTAACATGTCTGTGGTTCTCCCCATACAATTTCAAAACGCTCATCCAATTCCAAAGGTTTATGTTCGCCCACTCCTGGAAACCATAAGGCCCGCTTGGATTATATGGTCTAAAGTGTATTGGCTTGGTGAGGGGACCGGCCAAGGCGTTGTCATGGACAATGGCGAGGAGAACGTAATAGCACATAAGCCGCTCTTGGTCGTTCGGCAGCCTTTCACCCTTGAATGGCAATGATGTCTCGCGTCCAAAACGGTCTGGCCAATGCAGCGTCCAGTGAGGGAAAAACCATGTGGTTACGTCTGGTGTATCATTTCTGTCTGGTTCTCGCCAATAACCGCCCGCTCCTTCCCATACATATTTTTCTTTTAGTGAGTTGCCCTGATGGGAATCAAGAAGTTGGGGGTCAGCCTTAGCAGCTTCATGCTGGGAAGTCAGCCAGTCATAGTAATCTTCGTACTTCTTTTTGCACGACTCGACCTGTTCTTCGAATCGCCCCCTACCTACCGGTTCATTGACGAGTGTATCTCTGATTTTCTTTGCTATCTCGCGTAAGAACTCCTCGTGTTCATATTGAATGTTGGATCGTTGTTCATCCATTTTCAATCAACCTTATCAGTTTCACATAGTCAACCGCCAATCAGAATCATCCTTGCATTGAAGCTTTTTGGTTCAAGAGACTAAGAACTTGTACGGTTTCAACTTTTCTCGTTGTCGTAATCATACAGCCTTTGGACACAAAAAGTCAAGATTCACCCTGTTTTTCCTTGATTCGCAGGGAAATCGAATCCATAATTAAACTTAACGAGTAAATAAAATTGTCAAATTGAGATTTAGTTGTCTACTACCGTGGTAATTCTATGGGCGTTATCTGGAAATATTAGCCAATAATCATAGTTATAGCCGGGAGTTCAACTATGCTGCGTTTTTTCATATGTATTATTGCTATATTTATATTAAGCGGATGTACTACAACTGAAGAGGCAATGCTCAGAGCTAACAATGAATTTGTTGGGAAAAATATTGATGACTTTGTCTTAAAACATGGAATACCTTATGCAAAGCATCAGTTGAACAATGGCGAATACGTTTATGCTTGGAGCTCTGGTGTTATTTCGTACGACATGCCAGCAACAACCACCATGAGTGGTACAGTCAGCCCTTATGGTTATTATTCTGGTACAGCCATGACAACAGGTGGTGGTTCTATAAATGTTTGGTGTGAGGTTCAAATCCATACAACCGCAGAAGGAAAGATACTTTCTATCAAACCGCTAAGAGATACTTGGGGAAAGTGGACAACTTCAAGATGTTCAGAGATTTTCAAGTGACTTCCGACCAATAACTTCAAATCGGACTGGCTTTGCAAAGCAACTTAATAGTAGGGTAGGCTAATTTGTGCATACTATCGAATGTCCAGAGATATGTATGCAGAAACCTGCATACCCTACAGATTCTCGGCTTTTGTGCGGTTATTTTAGGCAGGAAACGCTGATCGATTTTCAATGGTTCGACTCCGCTCAGGGTAAACTATCAGGCCTCGCAATGACGGGGTAATAGATTCCTGCTTTCGCAGGAACGACAGGTCGCAAGTCACGGGCGACAAGTTACATTTAATCAGTGTCAATCGGTGTAAATCCGTGTCTGATTTCTCTTCGACCTCTGCGGTCTCCTTCGGCTGCGCTCAGGACAAGTCTGTGCCCTGTGTGGCAGAATGAAAATAAGACACAGGTTGACCCGGTAAAAAATTTACGATTCTAAAACAGTGTAAATCCGCGTCTAAAAGATTTGCGAGCTCAGCGTTCTTGGCGGTGCAAAATATGGACTAAGCCTGCTAAGCTTTTGCTGCACGACTTGGGTGCGGCGGTTTTGGGAGAAAGATGCCGGCAAACCATCTTTGATGCTTGACTTTTCAACATGAGCTTGGGATTCTATTAAAAATGAGACCTAGGCCGAGCAATTGAACGAATCCAATTGGGAATGGCGTAAGCCATGCTGTGCAATGTCAGGCAAATCCGCAAATCAGTGTGGCGGATAAAAAGACAAAACTACTAATCCCAGAAAGAGGGCAATGTTATGGAACTAATTGTCGAACGTGTGGAGGTGTGGGCTGCGACCATTAAAGACCATCGCGGCAGTTTAGCGCAGTTGCTTACCGGCCTGAAGGAGGCCGGTGCCGACCTTGACTTCATCGTCGCCAGGCGGGCACCGGAAAAGCCCGGCACAGGCGTCGTGTTTGTCACCCCGCTGCGTGGTGACAGGGAGACCGCCGCGGCCGCGGAGTTGGGCTTCAACGTCACCAGCAGTCTCAACTCAGTGCGTGTTGAAGGAGAAAATAAGCCAGGCGTGGCAGCCGAGCTAACGCAAAAGCTCGCCGCAGCGGGTATCGACCTGCGAGGATTTTCGGCGGCTGTAATCGGTGCAAGGTTTATCTTCTACATTGGACTATACTCCGCCGCAGACGCCGTAAAGGCTGTCAACATCCTCCGTGAAGCATAGCAGCTTGAGCAGCTTTTATGAGCTATCAGGTCTTCTTATTTCAAGGATACTCAGAAGTCACCGTCTATCAGTTCTCTGGCCTGCTCCTTCGACCCTTCAACTGGGTTCAGGGCAGGCTTTTTTCGCTCGGGGCAGGGCTCGGCACAAGGTTAATCCGTGCCTGACTCACTTTCCGCCTCTGTGTTCTCGGCGTTCTCAGGGGTAAGTTTTTCAATAATTTATACGTGGGCAAGGACAAAAAAACCGTTCAAAATCTGCCTAAAACCTGTTCATTTTTGTTAATTTTTGCTCAAAATGCGCGCATTTCCGTCAATTTCCTGTGCATTTTTGCTCATTTTTACCCTCATTTTTTGCTCAAAAATCAATATGTCCTATAAAAAAGCATTTTTCAATATTGATAAACGCTCCAAAATCCGAAAAAGCCCTCCGAAACATCCTCCAACCCACTGTTTTCCGACTTCTTCACTCCATTTTTACCTGCTACTACCCGCTCACTCCACAACCTCAATTGCCGAGGGCGGATACGGCGCGATGGCAGCGCACTTGCCGGAGGACGTCAAGTGGCATGATCTCCCGGGCACATGGCGCGGTTGGCCAGGTTTAAATTCTTGCATTTCGTTGGCCAAAAAGTTTGACAAGTCGGTAGAACCCGCTAATATTTGGGTTTCGACACGTGGCAGGGTTCTGTTATGAAGACCTATATGGCAAAAAAGGGGCAGGCTGAAAGAAAGTGGATTCTGGTGGATGCCCAGGGCGCTATTCTGGGCAGGATGGCAGCGAAAATCGCACCGATACTTATGGGCAAAAATAGCCCCAAGTATACGCCGCACGTCGATGCGGGCGATTACGTAATAGTGGTCAACGCTGAAAAAATAAAAGTCACGGGCAAAAAGGCCCAGCAGAATGTGTACGACTACTACACGCTGTATCCTGGTCACCATAAGTTCGTCAGCTTCGCTGATATGATGGAAAGAAAGGCAGAAAAGGTAGTGGAATTGGCCGTCAGGCGGATGCTGCCGAAAAACAAGCTGGGCAGAAGAATGTTTAGGAGGCTGAAGGTCTATCGCGGCCCGGACCATCAGCAGCAGGCTCAAAAACCGGAAAAGATAGAGTTATTTTCATTTTGAGAGACAGAGCAAGTCATGGCAGAGACCAAAATCGAGAGTCCTGATACCAAGGTAAGCGAAAAGACCGCCGAAAGTCAGCCAAAGCCGCTGCCGAACGCTACTGGCGCGCCGAAGAGCGGCTATTGGTGGGGCACCGGCAGAAGAAAAAGCTCGGTGGCCCGCGTCAGAATCAAGCCCGGCACCGGCAAACTGCTGATCAATAAAAAAGAGCTCAACGATTACTTTACCAGAGAGCAGGATAGAAAAGCGGTGCTGGCGCCACTAAGAACGGTCGAAGCAGAAAAATCCTTCGATGTCTTCATCAATGTGCGGGGCGGCGGAATCACTGGACAAGCAGGTGCATCATTGCTTGGAATTGCCCGGGCATTGAGGACCTATCACGAGAATTATACTCAGGCCCTGCGTGATGGCGGGCATCTAACCCGCGACCCCAGGATGGTCGAAAGGAAAAAACCGGGCCAGGCTGGCGCAAGAAAGAGATTCCAGTTTTCAAAGCGTTAGTTTGTAGATTCGCCGTTGGATCATTACAATAGCCGCCGAGAGATTTTCTTGGCGGCTATTTTTGTAAGAGGCAAAAGCAATGGTACGAGTGGCAATTATTGGTGCGAGCGGCTATACCGGAGCCGAATCGATCCGGCTAATTCTACAACACAGTCAGGCAGAACTGGCTTATCTAAGCGCCCTACCCGAGGAGTGTGGGCCGGTTGGTGAGGTCTTTGGTCAATTCAAGGGTCGATGCAGTCTTCAGATTGAGCCGCTGGACCTCGACAAGCTCACCGGCCTTGCCGATGTCGCCCTTTGCTGCCTGCCCCACAAGGTCTCTATGGGATTTGTGCCGCGACTGTTGGACGCACGACTGAAAGTTGTCGACTTCAGCGCAGACTATCGGCTTAAGGACCCGAAGATTTACGAGAAGTTCTACGGCGTCAAGCATACCGACACCGCCAATCTGGCACAGGCTGTGTTTGGCCTGTCGGAATTGTTCCGCCAGCAGATAAAGGGCGCCAAATTAGTGGCCAACCCCGGCTGTTTTCCCACGGCAGCCTTATTGGCTTTGGCGCCACTACTGAGGGAGAACCTCGTTGAGACGGACTCAATTGTTGTCAACGCAGTGACGGGCGTATCGGGGGCCGGCAAAAATCCTTCCAGCAAATTTCATTTTCCCAATATGAACGAGAATATTTTCGCCTACGGGATTGGCACGCACCGTCACATGCCGGAGATGGAGCAAATCGCCAGCGAAATCGCCGGCAGCGATGTTCAAATACTATTTCAGCCGCACGCCGGGCCTTTTGATCGCGGAATCCTCTCGTCGATATATTGCCAGCCAAAGCGAAAGACCAGCAGCGAGCAGCTTTCCGCCCTTTACAGAAGGTTCTACGCAGGGGAACCTTTTGTGCAGATTTGCAGTGACGCCCCTAATGTAAAAGATGTCGCCTGGACAAATTACTGCCACATTTTTGCGACCGGTGTCAAAGGCAGAATCGTAGTTTTCTCTGCGATCGACAATCTGGTAAAGGGCGCTTCCGGCCAGGCGGTTCAGAATATGAACATCATATTCGGCCTGGATGAGACACTTGGTTTGAAATGAGACATCTGATATACTTGCGCAAGCAGAAAACCGGCTCTTTATCCTTCTGTTAGGGAGTTGAGAAAATGCCTGACAGGTCGAAAGACTGGTTCACCCAGGTTCAGCGGGATTTGAGGCACGCTGCGCACGCTTGTGATGATGGTGACTACGGGATGCCGGGGGACTATTACACAAAGAAGGATGCACAAGAGGCAATCGCAAATGCCGAAGAAATCATCCGGTTCTGTGAAGGTCTTCTTCGCCGACAAAGATAAAGTTCTGTGTCAGTTGAAAGAATACGTTCGCCGGCTTAAAGCTCAACGAAGCGATGTTGAGAAGGTGGGGCTTTTCGGCTCATACGCGACAGACAGGTACGGCCCTGCCAGTGACGTGGATCTTCTTATCCTTTTAAGTCACAGCGACAAACGGTTCGTGGACAGAATACCTGAGTTTATGCCGGATGACTTGAGATTCGATTGCGATGTATTCCCGTATACAGAAGACGAAATTGCAGAAATGAAAGATGATGGCAACCTCTGGATTCGCCACGTCCTTAAAGAGGTGGTCTGGCTTTGACGGGTATCGCAGAAATGGCAAACAGCCGACCATCTTCGCTTCCCAAGATTAACGATGGCTACCGGCATACTTAAGATTGCGACGTGCCAGTTTGCGGTGGGAAAAGACATCCGGCGAAACGCCCGGCAAATCTGGGAATTCTTGCGCCGAGCGAGAAAGGCCAAGGCGGACATCGTGCATTTCTCCGAGTGTGCTCTCAGCGGCTATGTGGGTACTGATTTCCCATCGTTCGCCGGCTTCGATTGGCGTCTACTTAGAGAAGAAACCGAAAAGATTATGGCTCTGGCTGGTCGGCTCGGCCTTTGGGTTGTATTGGGCAGTACGCACGAATTAACCCCCGACAGAGACATTCGGGGGCGGGTCCAGCCGAACAAGCCGCATAATAGCCTGTATCTGATAAGTCCCCAGGCCTGCCCCTTCGGCGGGCTCAGGGCAAGCTCTGAGCAAAGCCGAAGGGGCAAGATTGTCGATCGCTACGACAAAAGGTTCTGCACCAAAGCTGACCTGCGCCGGCTTACGCCGGGCGACCACTTTGTGTACTTCACTATCAACAAGGTGAAGTGCTCGCTGCTTATATGCTTTGACCTGCGCTTTCCGGAAATCTACCGTGAGCTGTACAAACAAAAAGTCAATTGCATTTTCCAATCGTTTTACAATGCCAGGCAAAAAGGCGCAAGTGTGCATACTCACATTATGCGGCAAACGATGCAGTGCCGGGCGGCGGAAAATCACTTCTGGGTGAGCATGGCAAACTCGAGCGGCTATTACTCGCCCTATCCATCGTGTTTTATCCAGCCGGACGGCAGAATTGCTCGGCAGATCAAAGCCAATCGCCCCGGTATGATGGTCAATACGGTTGACTTGAGCAGAAAGTTTTACGATCCGATGGCAGATTTTCGTGATATGGTAATCGCCGGCGCTCGCAGCAACCAGCTCAAACCTATTACCGACCCGCGCTTAAGAAACACAACAAGTCTTTAGCCACCAATTGTAAGGCGGCTCGAAAAAGCCTGGCTAAAGCAAACACAGACAGCTATAATGATGTCGGCCGTGGCCACGAATTTTTGTCCCGTTTATGAGAGGGCTAAGAAAATGCCTGATAGGTCGAAGGACCGGCGGGCCTTAAACTGGCGATGATACAAAATAGGCATATCTTGGACGAGTTTTATCGTAAATTAGACGCAGAAGAAAAACTTTCCTACAAAGAGGCTCTGGCTATATATGAGGCCCTGCACGAAGAAGCTGTGTCTTTGGGGGCTATCAGTTCTGAGAATATCTGGGACGGCTTTGAAGTCGATTTGCGGATCGCCAGGGCGATGGGCGGGTTGAATCGTGTTCGAAAAGCTAATAAGAAGGGTAGCTCAAAGGTTAGACGGCGATAAGATTCCCTATATGGTTATCGGCGGCCAGGCGGTGCTTGTCTATGGCAGGCCGCGACTGACACGCGACATCGACATAACATTAGGGATCGATACGGACGGCTTTGCACGGGTCGAGAAGACGTGTAAGAAGTTGAAGTTGAAGATGTTGCCCCCGAAGCCGGAGGACTTTGCCAAAGACACCAGAGTGCTTCCCGCAGAAGAGCCAAAGTCAAAAATCCGCGTGGACTTTATTTTCTCATTCAGTGAATATGAGAGGCAGGCCATTAAAAGGGCAAAGCGGGTTACCATAGAAAACTACGCTGTTCGCTTCGCCTCGTGCGAAGATGTCATTATCCATAAGATGGTTGCAGGTAGGGCTGTGGATGAGGAAGACGCGAGGAGTATCTTGGTTAAGAACAGAAACTCCATTGATTTTGAATACATCAAGAAATGGCTTTCGGAGTTTGCTAAGATTTCTGAGCATCAAGAGATAGTTGAGAGGTTCAATCGGCTGCTGAAAACGGTTTAGAGCCAGCATGGGCTAAAAGGCCATCCTACGAAATTGGAGACCGTTTATGAGGACGCATCCCTTAATCACCTGCTTCTTGTCGAGAGTAATATGACTAGTAATGCTATCACAGGACCGAAAGGCTTTCTCGCCGCAGGAGTACATTGCGGGATTAAAGAATCAGGCAAACCTGATCTCGGGCTGATCGTTTGCCTGAGCGGAGCAACCGCGGCGGCGGTATTCACGACTAACAGAATTGTCTCGGCAGCGGTCGATGTTAGCAAAAAGCACATCAAAGGCCGAAAAATATACGCGGTCGTTGTCAATTCGGGCAATGCCAATGCCTGTACGGGCGAAAAAGGCGTCAGAAACGCAATAGAAATGTGCGCCCTTACGGCGTCGCTCGTCGCCCGCTGCCCGTCGCTCGGGTCATGGGCCACCGGCCACGGGCCACGGAACGTCCTTGTGGCTTCGACCGGCATAATCGGGCATCAATTGCCGATCGACAAAATAAAAGCCGGCATTGCTAAGGCCGCCGCGAAACTTTCAGATTCCGCACAAGCAGGTCTAAGTTTTACAAAGGCGATAATGACAACAGACACAAGGCTGAAGCAAGCCGTCCGCAAGCTCGAAATCTCGGGGGCCCAAGTCACGATTGCAGGCACCACCAAAGGAGCCGGCATGATTGCCCCAAATATGGCCACGACGCTGTGCTTTATCACGACAGATGCTTCGATAGCGAAGCCTTTGCTGGCCAAGGCACTGAAATATGCCATTGGCAATTCATTGAACAAGCTCACGGTTGACGGGCATCAGAGCACAAACGATACGGCGATAATTCTTGCCTCAGGATTAGCCGGCAATCGGCCAATAGTAAGCCAATGTCGGCGCTATAAGAAGTTTGCCGGGGCGCTGGTGGATTTGTGCGACGATTTAGCCAGGCAGATGGCGATGGACGCCGAAGGGGCGACGCGGATGTTTAAGGTGGTTGTCAAAGGGGCTTCTACAAAGGCCGACGCCGCGAAAGCTGCAAGGGCGATAGCCAACTTTCCGCTGGTAAAATGCGCGGTGCACGGCGGCGACCCAAATTGGGGCAGAATTATCTGCGCCGCAGGTTCAGCCGGCGTGAAACTGAACGTCAAGGAGCTATCCTGCAAGCTCGATGCCATTACCGTTTTTAGAAACGGCGCAGCGGTTAAGTTTGACAGGAAAAATGCCAGCAAGGTTGTTCTGCAGACTGAGCACACGATGACGGTTGATTTGGGGGCGGGTTCTGCGAGCGATTTTTGCTATGGCTGCGATTTAAGTGCCGGTTACGTCCGGATCAATGCAGAATATCACACATAAAATACTGACGCATAACAGTCACCTTCATAATCTGGCCTTGATTTTTGTATATCCGCCCAATCGTCCTGGCCTCTTTATGCAGGGATTATCAGGTTTTGGGTAATGAGCAAGGGGAGGCGGTTTTCCAGATTTTTTTTCGTAATTCTTCAAGGAAGAAGATGATTATCATAAAGACGACAAGTATTATCCAGTCCTTCCAGTTGATGCCGATAGTTTGGAATATCTTCTGGAAAAATGGGACGTAAACAAGAAGCGAAATGAAAATCAGTTCGAAGATTATGCCCCAGATAATGAGTTTGTTGTTAAAAAACCCTATTTTGAAAGTCGAATATTTCTCGCTGCGGCAGGCAAAGACATTGGCAATCTGCATCACCACAATGCCGGCAAAAACCATAGTAATTGCTTTTAGATGCAGGGGATTTTCAAAGACCGTGTCGCTCGGCTCCAATTGTGTTCCCGACCTCCAGCCGCCGTTATAAAGGACCCAAAAGTAAGCGCCCAAAACCGCAGCAGTGTTAAGCAGACCCAGGAAAATGTATCCTCTGAACAAGACGATTCTATCGATGATGCCTTTGCTCCTCGGACGAGGCGGCAGTTCCATAATGTGCGGCTCGGGTTTTTCGATTCCGAGGGCAAGAGCCGGCAATATCTCTGTGCCGAGGTCAATTCCCAGAATCTGCATGACGGTAATCGGAACCGGAATTTTAAATATGACGTAAAGAATATACGGCACTGCCTCGGGAACAAGGTGCGCAAAAATATAAGTGATGAATTTTTTGATGTTTTCAAATACGGCACGTCCTTCCTCAATTGCGGAAACGATGCTGGCGAAACTGTCATCTATAAGAATCATCTCCGCTGATTCCTTTGCCACGTCTGTGCCGCGAAGTCCCATAGCAATACCTATGTCGGCGCGTTTAAGGGCGGGAGCATCGTTAACGCCATCGCCGGTAACAGCAACGATATTCCCTAAACCTTTAAAGGCATTTACCACGCGCAATTTATGCTCAGGATTTACTCTTGCGAAAATAACCTCTTTTTCAAAAAGTTTGGTTTTCAATTGCTCGTCGGTTAAAGCCGAAAGCTCCGTGCCTGTAATTATCTCGACGTCATCCGAGGAAATGATGCCGACCTGTTTCGCTATCGACAAAGCGGTTATCTGGTAGTCGCCGGTAATCATAACGACGCGGATGCCTGCCTTTTTGCAAACCGCGACCGCCTCTTTAACTCCCTCCCGAGGCGGGTCGTACATTGCTGTCACCCCGATAAATATAAGGTTGCTTTCGACGGTTTGCGCCGTGGCATTGGAAACCGCCGCCTCGCTGATGTTCCGATATGCAAACCCAAGAATGCGCAGGCCCTCTTTGGCGAAATTATCTATCTGCGCATTAATTTGTGCTCTTGTGGCAGGTGTTAAGTCAACAGTGCTTTTCCCCAGAACAATTTTATCGCAAATTTCCAGAAGCTCTCTCGGTGCGCCTTTGACAAACGCACAGAGGCAGCCACCGGGGAGCTTATTTACCGAGCTCATTCTCTTGCGGACCGATTCGAAGGGAAAACGTTTTTGTACTTGGCAGTCCGTCTGCTCCTGTTCGTAATCAAATCCTGCTTTTTCTGCCAGCACCAGCAAAGCCCCTTCGGTCGGATCGCCAATTATATTCCAGTAATTCTGTTCTTTGGAGGGCGGGACAAGCTTGGCTGTGCTGCATAAAGTCCCGGTGCGTGTCAAAAGCTCCAGACCATCATCTCTAAATGCTGCGGCGTCTGAATTTTTTCCCCCGCATAAAAAAGAGCCCACCGGCTCATAGCCACTGCCTGTTACTTCAATTACCTTGTCATTGAGCCATATTTTTTTGACGCTCATCTGATTGGTGGTAATTGTCCCTGTCTTATCCGTGCAGATGACGTTCGTGCACCCGAGCGTTTCGACCGAGGACAATTTCTTAATTAACGCGTTGCGTTTTGCCATTCTCTGAACGGCCATAGCAAGCGCAAGTGTAAGCGTAGGCATAAGCCCCTGAGGGACATTAGCTAAAACAATACCTATAGCAAACATGGCTGAAGTAAGGAGGGTCATTTTGGTGAACGCCAAACCCACGAAAAAGAAAACAAAACCCATAACAACTGCTATAGCAGCAATCAATTTGCTAAGCCGATTTACCTCCTTTTGTAATGGGCTTAATTCTGTTTTGACTATCTGGGTCAGGTAAGCAATTCTGCCGATTTCTGTTCCCATTCCAGTGGCGATAACGACGGCTCTGCCTACCCCTGCCGCGACGCTTGTTCCGGCAAAAATCAGGTTCGGTATTTCAAGCCATAGAAAATCCCCCCTGTCGGAAAAGCCTTCAGACATTTTATGTGAAAGTTTGGATTCGCCTGAAAATGCGCTATTATTTACGCGTAATTCCTGAGCCTCAATCAGTCTTGCGTCGGCCGGGATGTGGTCTCCTTCTTCAACAATGATTATGTCGCCGGGGACGATGTCGGATGAAAAGACTTTTTTCTCGGTGCCAGACCTGATTACCCGCGTGTAAGAAGGAATTAATTCCCTTAATGCGTCGATTGCCTTTTCGGCCTTGAACTCCTGCCAGAAACTAAAAATGGCGTTAACGACAATTACTACTATACATGCCCATGCGGCCTCCGGCATCTGGGCCCAGAAAGAAAGGCCGCTTCCAATCCACATTAAAATTGCCAGAAGACTGGTAAAATTGTAGATAAAGCGCATGATAAGCGATTTTTTCCGGATTTTTCTTAGCCTGTTTGACCCCAACTCTTTCAGTCTGTTTCGCGCCTCGGCTTCTTGCAAACCATCGTCAGTTGTCCCGAGTTCGAGATAAACTTCTTCTTTTGGTAGGGCACAAAAGCCTTCTTTTTCGGCATCGCCCTGCTTCAAAACTTTGTACAACTCTTCATCCGTGCGGGTATTAATCAACTTGCTCATAAAAACCCTGTCGCCGAATGTCGAGGCAAGCTTCGAAAGGATTTTAAGATGTGTTTCGCTTTCGGTAAGAGGCGTAAGGAAAAGTACGATTACGCAGACTGGTCTACCATCAACCGATGCAAAATCTATGCCTCGCTTTGAAACACCAACAAACATGATGACTTCCTTCAGGCCTTGCATTCTGGCATGCGGAATAGCCAAAAGATTTCCGATGCCCGTAGAACCCTTTTTTTCTCTTTCAATCAAGGCCTGTAGAATTTCTTTTCTATCCTTGATCTTCTTATGTTTATAAAGATGTTCTACAATTTCGGAAATCACCGCTTCCTTCGTGCGAGATTTCAAACGCGAGCCAACCAGATTTTTATCAATGAGGTCGGAAATTCTCATGGCTCATCCTTCAATGATGACAAGTTTCATTTGTAACTACCTCAAATAGGCAGCGACGAGGATCCGGAAACCTGTAGTATTGTGGACCTTTTTTATCAGATAATACATGTATTGCCTTTAGGGCGGGCAAAGGGAAATAAAAAAAACTGCCGGGTTGGCAGTTTTTTATTGGCCATTGCCCTTTCAAACGCCTACGAGGTTAGCTGACGGGCTTGGGCTTGAAAGTGCCCTATCGCTTTGAGCGGAATTCGCCCCGAAATCTGGTTCCCCCGTGTTCACGCCTCAGGCATGAACTTCGGCCACAATAATCTTCTATTAGTGTTGTCAGGCTACGATAAAATTCCTGAGCAGTCAACGACTTTCGTTGCAGTTTTGCGAATAAGTGTCTTCAGTTTTCCTAATGTTCTGGGTGCAATGTTTGCCAGACCGGAGTCTGGTGGTTGTGGAACATAGGGTGCTAACCACCAATGGCGGTAGCTACTTTCTTCTTTTTATTTTTGCCCAAAAAATAGTTGCAGGAGTTGTGCGTTTCGCTAAACTATAGGACTTTATTTTGCTTAAACCTGTAGTAACCAGAGTTAAGTTCCAAAGGAGCAGAAAACGTGAAGACCATTAGAAGTCTCGTGGGAGTTTTGGTGCCAATGTTTGGTTTCTGTGGGACGGCAGTAGCAGGTGAAGGGTCTGAAGCTGCCCACGTGCCCATCACATTATTATGGTGGATAGCACCAATTTCTTCGGTTGCTGCGCTGGTGTTCGCCTACATCTTCTACAGACAGATGATGGCCTCGCCCAAAGGCAATGAGACTATGGAGGAAATAGCCTCGTATGTGCGTGAGGGCGCCTACGCATACCTTTTCAGACAGTACAGCGTGGTGGCGCTTATATTTGTGGGGCTAAGCCTTATTTTCGCTGTCCTGGCGTACTATGGCATCCAAAATCCATTTGTGCCGGTCGCCTTTTTGACAGGCGGATTCTTTAGCGGTCTGTGCGGTTTCCTTGGAATGAAAACCGCAACTAATGCCTCCAGCAGAACCGCACAGGGGGCAACGATTAGCCTCAATAGAGCCTTGCAGGTGGCGTTCCGGTCCGGCTCAGTTATGGGGCTGGTTGTAGTGGGCTTTGCCTTGCTGGACATATCTATATGGTACCTGATCCTCGACAAGCTAATCTATACCGCTGAGCACATGGCAAATGGCTTGAGACTTTTCGGCGTAACGTTGGTGCACGCAGGAATGAATCCTGAAACCAAACTGGCTGAGATCACCACTACTATGATTACATTCGGGATGGGAGCTTCAACTCAGGCGCTCTTTGCCCGCGTGGGCGGCGGCATCTTCACCAAGTCGGCAGATGTCGGAGCAGACCTGGTCGGCAAGGTTGAGGCCGGCATTCCAGAAGATGACCCGCGCAACCCGGCTACAATTGCTGACAACGTCGGCGATAACGTGGGCGACGTCGCGGGCATGGGCGCAGACCTTTATGAAAGCTACTGCGGCTCGATTCTGGCAACTGCTGCGCTGGGCGCGGCACTACCAATGAATATTCTGTCGCAATACGGGATGGACCCGCTCAAAGCAGTGCTTTCGCCAATGATTGTAGCCGGCATCGGCACATTGCTTTCAATTTTGGGCATCTTTTTCGTTCGCTGTAAAGAGGACGCTTCTCAAAGAAATCTCTTGCGGGCATTGCGATTGGGTACGCTAAGCAGTCCCGCGATGATCCTGATTGCGGTTATGGTGCTGGTGCAGATGGGCTGGATCACCTGGGGTGTATTCGGGTCGGTGGTCTCCGGTCTTATCGGCGGCGTGTTGATTGGCCTATTTACCGAGTATTACACATCCGACACATATCCACCGACTAGAGGTATTGCTGACCAAGCCCCAATGGGCGCTGCAACGGTAGTCATTGACGGTTTTGCAACGGGAATGATCTCTTCGGGTTTGCCTGTCATCACGATTTCTGCCGCGATTCTGTTCGCATACGGCCTGGCCGGCGGCTTTACAAATATGGCGATGGGTCTTTACGGCATCGGATTTGCCGCTGTCGGAATGTTAGCGACACTTGGTATTACTCTGGCAACCGATGCTTATGGGCCTATCGCGGATAATGCCGGAGGCAATGCAGAAATGAGCCATCTTGGGCCGGAAATCCGCAAAAGGACAGACGCCTTGGACTCGCTGGGCAATACTACTGCGGCTACAGGCAAAGGTTTCGCAATAGGTTCGGCTGCATTGACTGCTTTGGCGCTTCTGGCGGCATATATCGAAGAGGTGCGTATCTGGATTGCCAGGCTCGCTAACCAATCCGCAGACGGCATCTATCAGGTTGCCAACACGGTCTTTTACGGCGGAGAGCTTACCAGCAAGGTCCAGGCGAGTTTCGAGGCGTTGAAGGCTAAGGCTGCGGCTGCCTCTGAGGCAGTTCCCACATTGGTGAACGTAAAGACCGCATCTTTTACAGATTTCGTCA
>Ga0299912_10001592_pt1 | contig 18300 bp, 11 predicted proteins | sample RVTome_2_FD_207667 | JGI IMG/M metagenome (GOLD analysis project Ga0299912, IMG submission 207667) | Soil microbial communities from uranium-contaminated site in the Upper Colorado River Basin, Wyoming, United States - RVT95D214 (version 2) ... | reverse complement strand
GCAACTAGATACATGGATGCACGACTTATGACTCCTAACCACAACCTGTAGTGGATACGAATTGTAAAGTAAAAGGGCTGAAAACAGGCTAATTGGGAGTTAACAAGATAGGCATATTATAGAAAAACCATTCTCTGGTTAACGCTTCATGAATACTTCGTTCTAGGACTTGGACCTCTGCCCAAAACCCATAGAGAAGGAGCTCACAAGCAGCCCTGAGTTGTCTCGAGACCCTGCATGCCATAGCCACGACTATTTGGTCTGCTTTGGTCCACTGTGTAGCATGCTCAGCTGCAAACGCCAGAGCTTCGTATTGCAGGGTTAATGCCTTGCTAAATAGCTCAAGTTGCTGTGACACTAAAGTTGTCGATGTGGCCCGGTTTGCCTTGTCGTTATCATCTAGCATTGCCAAGACATCGCCCCCAGACTTGCCAGCAAGCTCTTCTATAAGAACAGGTCTCTCCTTCACAGTCTCCATGATAATAACCTCCCTTTTGAATCTCGTCTCCGTAAGGCGCATCCTGAGTATAGGCGTTGCGGGTACCTAAGGCAACACGGCATTCCTGCGGAAAAGCGATGCTACGAGCACACGATATGACGACTTGTGCAGTGGTACCGTTGATGTACTTGCTCGAAGGTTTGACTGTTGAGCCGTTACGAGGTAGGATACCAATAGCGCGAGTTTTCACCATGCCCAGATGTTTCTGAAGCATATGGAGCAAGTTAAGCACATAGACCACGCAATAGTAGCTAAGCCTCACCCATCTATGTATCTAATGCACAAGTTTTGGGCGAGGAAACCTCATAATGTCGTCAGAGAGTACATAGAGCATTACAGTCGGGAAGGCGAAGTGGTATTTGACCCGTTTGCAGGCAGTGGCGTCACTGCCATTGAGTCACTTGTTCTGAAGCGGAAGGCAATAGCCTGTGATTTAGACCCAGTTGCCATTTTTATCACCAGATGTACTGCTATGCCGATTGACTTAGACGACCTACAAGACGCTTTTTCTACCATTGAAGACAGGGTGACAAAACAGATAAGCGAGCTATATCTGACAAAGTGCCCAAGCTGCAAAAAACTTGCCGAGATTGAGGCTGTTATTTGGCACACAAATAAGCCGATAGAGATTAGATACAGTTGTTCCTGTCAATCCAAGGGCAGAAGGTCATTGTGGAAGGATGTTGAAGCTGATGATTTGAAAAGATTTGCTGAGATAGAAGACCTGCCGATTCCCTATTGGTACCCCCAAAACGAGTTAATTTGGAATAGCCGAGTCAATGTTTCGAAGGGAATGAAGGTCTCTGACTTGTTTACACATAGAAATCTCTGCGTGCTTTCCACCATCTTCAACACAATCGAATCTATTCAAGATTCACGATTGAGAGACATGATGAAATTCTGCTTCACATCAAGTCTTGGACAAGCCAGCAAACTCGTGTTTGTCATTAGGAGACGGGGTAGGGAGTCTGGACTCGTGAGAGAGACTAAGGAGGTGGGTAGCTGGGCGACAAGAGGGTATTGGATTCCCCCAGAATATTTTGAAGTCAACGCTTGGAATTGCTTCGCCGAGCGATTCAGCAAGTTATTGCGGGGGAAAGCAGAAACTAACAAATTGCTGGGTAATACGGTCAATGAGGCCCCGAATTTCTCGGAGCTTGGTGACGACCGCCCTTTGCTGCTTCTGAATCAGTCTTCCACCGACCTGTCAAGCATACCCGGGGATTCGATAGATTACGTGTTTACCGACCCACCATATGGGGACGCTGTTCCCTATCTGGAACTTGACCTTATGTGGGCGTCCTGGCTGAAGATGCCAATGAAATTTGAAGATGAGATAATCATCAGCGATAGTCCCGCAAGAAAGAAAGACTTTGACGAATATTTCAGAATGCTAACCCAAGCATTTCGGGAAGTGCACAGAGTTCTCAAGCCTGAGCACTGGCTTACGGTTACTTTCCACAGCACCGACATAAAGGTCTACAACTCAATAATAAGGGCTGTGGTTTTTGCCGGGTTTGAACTGGATAAAATCCTGTATCAGAACCCGGCGAGAGCATCGGCGAAAGCCCTGCTGGCTCCGTACGGAAGTGCGATAGGTGACTATTACCTTCGATTCAGAAAGCCTGCAGGGCCTCGTCAACTAGCTCTCACTGAGTCGTTGGTTGACCTCACTGCCTTCGAGAATGTGGTTGTTGAGTCCGTGAAGGAAATCATAGCGGAGAGAGGTGAGCCGGTAACTTACAATGACATTCTCAAAGGGATATATGTGGAACTCGACAAACATGGTTATCTACTGGCCGCGAAGCCTGAGAGAATTGATGCCGTGCTTGAAAAACACAAGGAAAAGGACTTTGATTTTATCGATGGGAAAGGTTGGTGGCTCAAAAGACCTTCGGATTATTTTCTTCATGTCATTCCCCTGAACGAGAGAGTTGAACGAGCCATCCTTCAGACACTTCGCCGCAAAGGCAAGGTGTCTTTCGACGATGTTCTGCAAGAGTTATTCTTGACATTCAAGAACGCCCTCACGCCAAATCCTCCAACGATAACAAGCATCCTTAGCGAATACGCCTTCAAAACGAAGGATGGCAAATGGAAGCTAAAGCCTTCCGTAGAGATTAGAGAGAGCGAGCATACCAAGATGATACACTTGCTTTGCAGACTAGGAGCGAAATTGGGGTTCTTGGTCTTTTCAGGACACCCAAATGTCGTCTTTGAAAATACCAGAATGTCAGAGCTCAAGGGTTACCACGAATTGCCCTCGTTGGAGGATATCCCCACTGAAAAACTTAGAAGAGCGAAAGAGATAGACGTAGTCTGGCACAAAGACGGCAGAATCATCTCCATATTCGAGGTAGAAAACACTACAGGGATAACCGAGTCTTTGGTTCGCGGTGCTAATGTTCCTTACCCGGTAAAGCGCTATTTGGTGCTGCCGGAGGAACGGGATGCTCTGCTCCAATCTAGAATGAAGGAGCCTATGTTGGCCACTCAGTTTAGCGAAGGTGGCTGGCAAGTAATTTATTACGGCAAACTTGGTGAATTTGCAGACGAGCACAAACGCAAGCGGTTCACCATGTCTGATTTCGAAGCCATCGTCAACACCAAGTGCATACAGGGTACTCTTACTGATTCTGGTCAATTGACTCTATTACGTTAGCTTAGGGAAAACTCTAAAACAAGCATTTCTTTCTACCGGTAACCCAGTTCGTTCCAGGAACTTTAAAGCGAAATCACAGATGCTCTGTGCGATGAGCACGGTTATCGTTGCACACGAAACTGACATTTGTGCAACCTCGCCGCATCCCACAGAAAGTCATAAAGTGACATCAAAAGAAATGGCTATTATGTCGGTAATTCCCAGGGAGGAAATAAGGACAAAACAAAAGAATGTACATCGAGTCGGAGGAACCGAAGATCACCGGATTAGTGTAGAGAGATATTAGGAAACGATTGATATATAATATAAAAATACGAGAAATATAATACTAACGCCTTGACAACTAGTATAATATATGCTATATTTATTTATAAAACACCACAAAGCACAACTGGTGAATATGAAAGGAGAGAACTAACAAATGGATGACAAACAAAAAGGAAGAATTGAGAGGTATCTCTTAAACGCTGACCGATTCATGTGGGGTTTGGGGCCTGGTAACCAAAAGGAGACCTATACCTGGCTCGAAGATAAAAAATTTCGTTTCACTAAGGCTAGGTATGGACTAGTTATCCAGCAACTACTTCGGAATCCAGGGTTAGAAGAGCTCTTAACGAGACTCGTTATACCGACAGTGAAAGAAATGTTCCCTGATGATACGCTTAATGAACTTCGGAAGCTTTGGAATATTGGCGAACTCCCTGATCTCAAAAAGGATATCAATCGGCTGGAAGTGAAAGGCAAAGGCAATCCTGGTCCTGATAGGGCTTTCCATTGGCGCTCTTTTGTAGAAATAAGCACGCAGTTCCATTACGTAGAAAGATGGGGAGAATTGGCTGGTATCTGGTTTGAAGAGATAGAACCATGGATCAGAGAATCATCATCGGCAGAATAAGGAATAGCTAAAGGAGCTGTAGAGATGAAATCTAGTGTCAATTCACTGGTACCTAATGAAGACGCAAAGATGGCCTTACTTTGGGAACTATACAAGTGTGGTGGCGAAGGTGACACAGGCTACATTGTAGAGCGTGCGATGGCTCATTTCCCAGTTCTCCAGACACTAAGCGAACTGAATCGAGAGACTCCATCTGGAAGGCCTTGGTGGAAAGGTCGCTTCCGCTTTGACCTGTCTAGTCTCGGGGTAAAGGGTGAGGCACAAAATGTAAAGCGGGGTGTATGGCGGATTACTGCAAAAGGGAGAGAGAGGCTAAGGAGAGGAGGGTACAACGTGGCAAAGGACAATGAAGCAATACATGTCCAAAAGGAGGATGGAATGGCCAATGAGCCAAACCTACCCAAAAAGCTAATAGACCTCTGGATGACGCATACTGAAGGAAGCAAAGCGGAAAGATGTCAGCAGGTGTGCGAAGGAGTCCTCGGGCTAGAGTTATTGTGTGAGTTGCCCGAGATGAAAGACATCTCTGATAAACTCCATACGATGATAGATTTTAATGAGCTGTATCGAATGGCTGGGCAGCTTTACGTAACCGCTTTCCGTTGCAGAGCGCCGGTGATAATCAAAGAAGGCCAGACTTTAACTGAGAAGTTAATGGACCTATGGACATCGAACACTGACGGAAGCAAAGCAGAAATGTGCCAGCAGGTGTGCGAAAGGGTCTTTGGACTCCTGTCTCTCGCAGCATTACCAGAGACAAAACCGATATTTGATGAACTGTGGCAGAAGCTCGATTTCGACAAGTTGTATTGGATGGCAGGCTCTCTTGGCATAACGGGTTTTTGGGGTAAAGATACATACTTGGAACCATTCTGACTGTCTCCTTCTCTTCTATGAACCACTCCATGGGACCATGGCTCAAACCAAGAAGACATTGGTGGGCGCGCTGTTGGAAGTCGTCGATGAGAAAACGTAGTTTATATATCCGGGAAGAAGCAGCACACATTGGTAACTGTGGGGTCACTCTAAAAACATAAACAACACAATTATTGAGTTGTTCAGGAGGTAGTTATGGCGAACATACAAATGGTAATCGATAGTATCAGAGTAAGCCTAATGCATCATCAAAGAGTGGTAATTTTAAGAGAAAAAGGGGGGGAGCGGTATCTTCGGTGCTGGATCGGCTCTGCTGAAGCCGATGCCATATCCATAAAAATGCAGGGAGTCTCCGTAGCGCGGCCTCTGACTCACGATTTTATCTGCCAAATCATTGATTCTTTGGGAGGAAATGTAGAGTCCGTTATCATTGACAAACTCAAGGATGATACCTTTTATGCGAAATTGGTCATAAATGTCAACGATGTGCAAGTGCAGATAGATTGTCGACCCTCTGACGCGCTGGCTGTTGCTATACGAAAAGGTGTACCCATCTTTGCCGAAGATACAGTGCTAAATAAGGCAGGCACACTTCTCGACACCGAGACGGAAAAACCATTCAAGCCGTCTTCAGAAGAAGTAGCGGCCAGGCAGAACTCAGTCAAAGGGCATCTCGAGGCATTTTCTGAGTCTGTCCGGGACCTCCTTGATACAGCTGAAATTGAAGCAAAACGCCTGAATCAAAACTCTGTGTGTACGGGGCATCTTCTACTGGCGTTAGCAAAGGAAGTGAATACAGCAACCGAGGTTCTCAAAAATGCAGGGGTCAATTTCGCCAGGATTCAACTCGATATAGAGACTTCGATGAAAGAGGGACAAGATATTGAAGGTGGTGAAACCGGTCTAACCCCTGCCGTCAAACAGGCAATACAAACAGCAATCGCTGAGGCGAAACGTTTGGGAAGCGAAGAGGTTCTTCCTGAGCATATTCTTCTGGGCCTGGTTCGTGCAAACGATGGAATAGCCAGCAACTGGCTTAAGAGTGCGGGAATCAACCCAGAGACGGTTTATGTTGAGCTTATCCGCCTTTACACTTGACCACAGTATGAAAAACAATCGCCGTCGACTTAGGTTTATCGGAGGCCGTATGTATCTAACAGAAGTGGATATTCTGACGTAGATACCGGACGTCCTATAGGCCACCCTTCAAGAGTTCACCCACCGATTTGATTGGAAAACGCTCTGGGTTTTTCTCTTGGGATGCCAACAAGGAAAGAGACTAAAGATGACCAACAGATTGTATTCTCTTAACGAGAGAGAACTGGTTTATGAGTGGCTGGATAAGTGGTTCGAGTTGACTTTGTTAATAATCGAAGTGACTGGTACTGACGAGCCGCCATGGTCACCACCACCGCCCACTGAACTTGACGAGTTGAATTATCAGAGGCTTCGCTTTTGGCTTGCTGACCACGAAGAACAGTTCGTACCGTTGTGGAAAGACTTCTACGAACATCAGGAGTGGGCTGTATCCAGAGACGATGATGATGCGGATCTTTCAGATGAGGACATCCGGAATCCCTTTTCCTGTTGCTATAAGCCAGATAACCTGTATTATTTGGCACAGGAACTTGATTTGCAGAGCGGAACAGACCTTTGGGAACCAAGTGAGTATCGTGCCGGTATCGTCAGACAGATAATATGCCTCATGGGGATGAGAATGGTTGAATTCTGCAATTGGTTAGACGAACACATAGTTAACCATGAAAAAGAAACCTGAAATAGCTGAGGCTTTAGGAGCGGGTGTAGTGAGGTAACAAAACCCAGATTGTTCACTCCGCTTGAAGTAACAAACACTCACTTGGTGACCTGATTGGCGCACAGCCAAGATACCGCCTATCATCGCTTGCTCACGATTCTCGAAGTGACTATTCACTGGCCATTACCAAATAGCTATGATATTAGAGAGGTATTGCTACTTTTGTAGGATTGTTTAGAACCAGGCGGTGTGCCATGCTATTTATTGGCCTTAGTCGACGGGACGACAAGGAAAAGGAGGTGACCGGGAGATGAAGAGAATAGGCCTTGGGCTCATGTTGGCGCTACTTGTCACCATTGCAGTAGCCGGTACGGTGATGGCCGCTGGTCCCAGTACCAATGGTTATGGAGCTGATCCTATGGGTGACCAACCGCCAAATGACGTCTACGTACCTTCAGCGGCTTTTGAGCATCGTGGCTACCTACCGCCAAACCCTGATAGCAACGGTGCGCTTTTCTATTCACCCGCCGGGGGTTAGACCAGAAGATGTACAAGGTAACGAAAAGGGAGACCCATCCTGGATGGGTCTCCCTTTTCGTTAGGTCGCATATCAGACCTATTATCTCCTCTTTATGCGTCGAAAGAATAACAATTGTCCAGAATGTGTCCTGCGTTCCTGCGAACGGTTCTAGTCTGTAGAAAGCCGGAATTCAGCTTAACGTTTCCGCCATCATAAACATCGGCCGCGGCGAAACGACCAGTGGCAAAATAGTGGTAAAACTCGTCGTGTTTCTTTGGGTTGACCGGGGATTCAGGATAAAAAGTCTCAACAGACCATCCATTTGGGGTTATCCATTGGACCTGGCGGCTACCTACTTACCGGCAGCGGCTCCGTAACCGCCTTTTTGATAACCATCCAGCGCTATTTCTTGACCACTCAGGGGGCTTCTATGTCATGAGTAAGGGCGTTTAACTGCCATTTTCCGAAGCTATAGTATCCTACTATATCCTGCTGAATTCACCAGGGGTCTTATCAGGCTCGGTTTGCGCGCTTATGTGGTCGCTATTTTCGTCTATATGCTCTGCATTTGGTCATTGCGTGCCACTAAGAACACCGTTTGTACCATATGTGGTCGGTTCATGGTAGTAAACCGCCCCTTATCCGGCTATCTTGTGGGCGCTTTGCGGTTCTACCGGACAACCAAAGGCGATGAATGCTTTCATTGATGCCGGTTTGTTACGGCTTTCGTCCCGTCAACCGGGAAATCCGACGGTTTAATACGAAAGAAAAGCGAGGACGGCACTGCCCATCAGAACAAAAGGGGCACGTAACCTTTCAAGATCTTGTTTGATGTAACGCAATGGACTTTCGTTATGTGTCATATTAGTATAGACTACTACTACAACTCAGATTAAAATAAGATTATTTCAATTTAAATAGGAGATTCAAATATGAAGAAACTCGTTATGTATAGCGATCAAATTCCACCACTAGCAGATGGAATCGATAAAGAACTAATAGCTCTATTGTCAAAATCAAATCCGATAATAGGTTACATTCCATCTAATGCCGACCCACAACGCAAATATTACAAAGAACGACAATCTTATTATTCTCGGATGAATATGGATTTACAGGTATATTTTGAGCTTGACAAAGAATTTCGGCCAAACCTACTAGAGTCACTACTGTCCTGTGATGCCATTCATCTTTCTGGAGGTAACACCTATTATTTTCTTCATTGGTTACGCAAACGCGGAATGCTGGAACCTTTACGCCAATACGTTAAACGAGGAGGAATGTTAGTTGGCGTTAGTGCAGGTTCAATATTGATGAGTCCGGACATCTCTATTTGTCCTTTATACGTTGATGAACCGATAGAGGTTGAGACTGATTTCTCGTCATTAAATCTCGTTGACTTTGCTTTCGCACCACATTATGGAAGTAGAAGAATGTCCACAACTGTTCCGGCGTTACGAAAATATTCGCGGGAGCATCAAATAGTCGTATATGCTTGCCAAGATAGCGGAGGCATTATTGTTACCGATGATAGTGTTAGGTGCATTGGTGATGTTTATAAGATAGACGAAAGATGAGGTGTTCTGGATTACTGGTAGCCTGAACGCTTCGGTTGTCCACTATCGACATCCCCCCAGGCTAAACAAATCGCCCAAATGTTCAATCTCGGTCCGGCCTGGGGTCTAGTTGCATTTACCGAGAGTGTTCCCATCCTAGAGCAGACACATCCAAGTTATCGCAGAAGTTGCACCGCTATGCTAGGTTCTCTATCAGCACCGGCTCGACTGGCTCTGGTAGCGAGAAGCCGAATATCCTGGAGTAGAAGTAAAGTTCAGCGTCTAGAGCACGCTTTATGTTCTGGGCTCGCCGGAAGCCATGTTGCTCGCCCTCAAATAGAAGATATGCTACGGGCACCCCCCTCTGGCGAAGCGCATCCACCATCTTCTCTGCCTGGCTGGGTGGGACAACCCTATCCTCGTTCCCTTGAAAGAAGATTACCGGACATGAAAGCCGCTCCACGAAGTTGATCGGTGAGCGCTCCCGGTACAAGTTGCGCCGATCGGGATACGGACCAATGAGCCTGTCCAGATAGTGCGACTCGAATTTGTGCGTGTCCCTTGCCAGAGCTTCCAAGTCACTGACGCCGTAGTAGCTTGCCCCAGCCTTGAAGAGTATGCGAAACGTCAACGCGGCCAGAGTAGTGTAACCGCCGGCGCTCCCTCCTCTGATAGCAACGCGGTCGGCATCGACGTCACCGCGGTCAATAAGGTAGCGCGTGCAGTTCACGCAGTCGTCCACGTCGACGACGCCCCACTGTCCATCCAGCCGCTGACGGTACGCCCTTCCGTAACCGGTACTTCCCCCATAATTGACATCGACAACCGCGAAACCCCGGCTGGTCCAGTACTGTATCTCCAGATCGAATGTGCTTGAGTGCGCCCCAGTTGGCCCGCCGTGGCTGACGACAAGAAGCGGCGGACGCTCGCCCAGAGAGGCCACAAAGTCGCGATTCCTCGGTGCATAGAAGAAAGCGTGGGCCGTGAGCCCGTTCTCAGTCGGAAATTCAATTGCCCGCGGTGCCGACAGGTACTCAGGGTCAACGGTGACAGCAGTCGAGCGGCGCAGCACCTCTATCTTGCCTGTTGCCTGGCTAAGCCGAACTATGGCTGTAGCTTCGCTTGGCGACCCTGCAATGAGCACCGCGCCGCCAAATGTAGCTTGAAGAAAGACAATGGAAGTATAAGGAATATCGATCGTCTTGATCTGGCGCGTTGAAGTATCGAGGCTTGCCAGATACGAGGTGCCGTCCTTGGTGTAGGCGCAGATGACGCGATCAGCCGATTCGAATCCGTAGCTGGAAATCCCAAAGGACCACTGCGGTGCTCCAAACTCGGCTTCCATCTTGCATAGAGCTTCAACGCGTCCGGCTGTCCAGCGATAGAGGTTCCACCAGCCAGTCCGATCCGAGATGAAATACGGCGTGCCGTCAGGAGCGTACTTTGGCTGGCAGATGGATTCATCGGTACCGCCGGCTATTCGCCGTGCATGACCGATTGAGCCATCCCCCGTGACCTCACCAACCCATAACTCTGAAGAATCCCACGGCATATTGGGGTGGTTCCAGGTAAGCCAGGCCAGGTACGACCCATCCGGGCTGACACATGGCGATGCGTAGAAATCGTTTCCACAGACCAATGTCTGACCGCTGCCGGCACCATCTAGGCTGATTCCCGCCAGGCTGTTAGTTGGCTCGCGCCCGCTCTTCGTATGGTCTTCACATACACAGATTATACGCCCCCAACGTCGGTCGATGACGCCGTCAGCATACCGCAAGTCTCCCTCGGGGGTAATCGGTTGTGCGGCGGCAGCGGGGTCCTGACGGTAAAGGCGTTGGTCAACGAAGTTAGAGAAGTAAACCGTGCCATTCTCAACTATGAAGGCACCTCCGCCGTATTCGTGCACTCTAGTTCTAACATTGAACGGTGGAGGGGTAACATCAACCATCTGCCCATCCGGCGACCAGCGCACAAGGATGGACCGGCCCTCCTCTGCCGGGCGAGTCTCAACCCAATACACATCCTTGCCGTCGAGAGCAACCTGCGCTGGCCATTCGATGTTAATCGCATCTGTGACGATCAGGGCTGAGGTTATTGGCGATTTCCAGGACCCGTAGGGAGCAGTCTTGGTTCCCGTCATATGAGCGTTCCTCCTAACCGGGCGAACTGCAGGACTTGATCACAGTAACTTACTTTCCAATCCCCTCGCATGCTCATTCTGCGCCTGTATTGTACGCTGCAGCTCGCCAAGTAGCAAGGCTGAAAAGACGAATTGCATGCCGCTGCACTTTCCGCTATTTTGTTGACCCTCCGCCAACATCTGTCAGGCTAAATCGGTATTCTTGCGCCACAACGCAGGTAGTAGTAGAATCTTGAAGAGCGAAGGAGGTTACCAGTGCCAGTCAGTGCCCGAGGAAACTCTGCGAGATTTCAAAGCTTCATCGATGCAGTGATTAAGCCTTTTAAGGTGTCGGTGAAGGGGGCATCTTATTCCTACCTCGAGTATTTGGCGCTGCCTGCTGCCGTTCGCAGCAATGACGAGGCAGACGTAGTCGACGTTCGGTTCACTGAGTCGGCCTTGGAATGGCTGGGATTCCGCAAGACAGAGGGACATTATAAGTACAACACTACTTCCACAACACCAAAAACCGAATCTTGGCGTCCCGACTTCGTTACGTTTGGTACAGTTGGCAATGCATTTGTGTGGGAGGACAAGAACACGACGGAGGAGTTCGACGAGGACTACTTAGCCAAACTTCGGCAATATACAGCGGGTTCAGCCGGATACGCCGTCTGGTCCAACGCTAGACAGATTATTGGATTGCGCTTTGACGCGAAAGGGCAGTGTCAGCAACTGGTCGAAGTTGATGTCAAGTCGCTCGCTGAATATGCTGGGTCAGACGAGAAGACTAACAAAGGACAGGTCAAAACGCAAGTCTCAGCTCTAGAGTTGTTCTATGTTTTGTTTAGCCGAGATCGGTTCACGCTTTTCGAGTCCCTGCTGAATAAGGTATGCATCGACGAGAAGACTTTTCTGGACCAAGCGCGACTTCTAATAGATGCGGGAGAACGGGAGGAATTCATTGCTGGAGCGCGTCAAGTCCTTGAACACCTTCGCCTAGCTGCACTTCAGTCCATCACTCTGGCGTTAAGACATCAGGAAGACATCCCGAACAAAGAGGCAACTCTGAGAAAGGAATGGACTGAAAAGAAGCGAGCTTTAGTTGACAACTACTTGTCTGCGGCGGTAACGCTTGAAAAGAGACAGTCTTTAAAAAACGCAATTGATAGTATCGAGTTGAGATTGGGCGTCATGAGCGAAAATGAGTTGTCGGCCGAAGACTTCGAAGGCTTATGTAAGACCGGGTCGAAGAGGCTATCTGCTACAGATCGGGCTGCTCTGCAAACGTGGCTCAAGAATGCGAAATCCATCAATGGTGCACTCCGCAAACTTCGTCTGGAATCTGTGGAGCCGCGCCGCGTTGCCGATGCTTTTCAAGTGTGGGCAGAACGTCAGCCTATCGCAGATCTCGTTTCACCAGACATCTTTGCCGAACAGGTCGCGTATGTAGTTTTCGTACGGCTTCTGCTTGCGCGCGTATTGGAGGACAAGGGACTCTTGGATCGCCGCATTGCGTCTGATGGCGGACTAACCGCTTGGCGAGAAATTGTTGTGCGGTACCTTGGGCCTGCGGGTGGGACAATTCATGCAGATTCTTTTCTCTCCCTCCTGAGCGAGAGCCTTAGCCGATATTACCGCCACTTTTTCCAACAGCCAGTTTTCGACTGGTTCAAACCTGACGACTACTTACTTGTTGAGACTCTCGAGTTTCTCAACAGGTACAACTTTAAGGCCATCGAGAGTGATCTGTTAGGATTCACGTATGAGGAATACATCGATAGAGTTGCGCGAAACAAGAAAGGGCACTTCCTAACTCGACCGGAGGTTGTCGACTATATGTTGGACTTGGCAGGATACAGCGAAGTTGCTACTCTTGGTCGGCGCTTGCTGGACCCCGCTTGCGGAAGCGGTTCGTTTCTTGTGCACGGCTTGCGCAGGTACCGAGAAGCGCTCATATCTGCAATCTGCCAGAAGAATAGCATCGATAGAGCACAAGCACTCAACCAAGATGTGCTACGACAAGAAATAGCTCAACAGACTTTGCAGGCCGCTACCAATCTATTTTATGGAATGGATATTGACCCCTTTCCCTGTTACCTCGCGGAGTTAAATATTCTAATCCAGCTACTCGAAGACCTGCATTATCTTTGGAAAAAGGGAATCAGTTGCTCAATAGAGCGTTTTCACATATACACAACTGACAGCTTGGCTTTGCCTGCGTCAGTCTTGGGCAGCACGACAGCGGCAGCTGATAACCATGATTTCCCGAGGGATCTCGCTGAGGATGTGGTCGACGAGACTTTCGTTATCAAAGCTAAGTCGGGCGATTACGGGGCAGGCTTTAGCTACGTTATTTCCAACCCGCCGTACATTAACCGTAGACAAGAGGAACTTGGGGCTGACTACGCGTCTTACCCGTTTTTCAGCGAAGCTCTGAGCGGAGACACAAATACATACCTTCTGTTCTTGCGCCTAGGAATGCACTATTTGGCTCAAGCGGGGACGTTGTGCTTCATTGTTCCTCTAACCATTCTGGGCGACCTCTCCGGTAAAGCCATTAGGAGTTTGTTTACATCGAGCGGTTTCATGCCCGCTGCCATAACGCGATTCTACACTGGCAACGTGTTATTCCCTGGAATAGACCAAGCAACGTCGATTATTTGTGCCATGCGGCGACCTGTCGAAGTAATTAATGTAGCAGGCGGCGAGACTATTGCACAAGCGAAAGAAACTCAGGCCAAATTAGCTAAGGATGTGGTCATAAGTGCGTACCATACGGATATGCATTGGCGGCCGTGGCTGGTTTCGCCCGACACTCGTGCCTACCACACATGGGAACAAGCCAAACAACTCAACGGGCGACTCTCGAAGATAATTGATGCTTGGTTCGAAACTCGCCAAGGAGACGTAAATGCGACACACGCCAACCCTTTTAGAGTCGGACCAAAGAGTGCACTGGGCCCCAAGGAAGTCCCACTGTTCAAAGGGCAAAGTATTTCCAGGTACTCCCTGTTGCCATCCAAACCGGAGGATATCCTACTACCGAAAGCTACAGAAGAAGGCCTCCCATCCAATCAAGCTCGGGTAAACCAAGAGTTGCACCGCCTGTTGTCTCTTTCGGTTCCGGAGCGCGGTGTTGTCATGAGACAAGTCGCACGACTCAATACTAGGTACGAACTGATAGCAACTCGCTTCGACCGGATTCCCCCTGGCGTGTTCGCATTTGAAAACTCATTGTGGCGTTTCCTTGCCAAATCGCATGTGTCGTCATCTTCAGTTGATGCCTTTTTGGGACTAGTTTGCAGTAGGGCTGTGGCCTATCTGGTTAATTTATTTAGTACAAACAACCACATCGCACTGGAGGAACTCGGCGCCATCCCAACGCCCGATTGTACAACGCTGCCCGAAAAGGAAATCGCCGAATTAGCGCGGAAATGCCTGGATACACGGCAAACAATCGAGCTTCAGTTCCTACGACACTATGAAGTAGTGGTTCCAGAATCAGGACAAGACTTTACTCTCTCCGCCGATAAAGTCTTGCAGCATTCCTCAACCCCAACGATCAGCCTAAACGATGCCATATTGATCGGTCTGGTCAAGTCACTTGGATCGGGGAAAATCGGCACGCTTTTACGAAACGATAAAATCACTCTGCAGGGGAAAGAGGACTTCAATGGGAGTGCACGCCTTTTGTTGGTAGCTGCGGCTGATATGATCTGGACGGACGCTCTGTCTAACCTCCGGCTCCCGGAACCATCGGTAGCTGGTCATTGGCTGGACTTCTACAGCAAGCAATGCTCGGAAGCTAAGAAACTGTGGAACGAGTTCTTGAACTTACAGAGTGGACTGGACGAGGTCGTTTTTGATTGGTATGGATTCGACACGGTTTCGCGTGATGCCATCAGAGAAGGTCTCCCGTGGGCGACTCGTTGAGTGCCATAAGTTTGACCGCAATCCCAAAAAGAAGGCTTAAGCGGCACTCAATGTTAGCTTCGAGCATCTGTTAGGGTAGGGCCCGATGGTGTGCTCGGGGTTGGGTCACCCCCGATAGTCAGCCGCTGTTTTGGGGAGAAACGGCGGCTGACCGGTCTCCCAATCCGCGGATTGTGGCTTTTCTTCCGCCTGCACAATCCGTCAGAAAGTGACCATTTGCGGTTTCGAATCTGAGCAGCAGTTAATTGGATTCAAGATAAGTCATATTGACAAAAAGCGGTTCATCGGACTACACTACCGTTACTTGTTTAGCCTCGGTGGTTCACCCCTGCGCAACCACCCGTAAGGACGTGGAGTATGTGGCGTCTGTCCAAGGTAATCCCAGTTGTTGCTCTTATCGTATCCCTCATTGTCAGCAGTTTCTCCCCCCTCCAGACGCCAGCCTTTGCCGATACTGACGGGCCGGAGCTTTCACCCCTCCCCCTGTTATCCAAGGGAAATCCCAAACTAGACTCGCGCTTGAATCAATTACTCCTGCGGGCAAGTTCGCCAAATGAGGCCGCTACCTTTGCCCAGCAAGCCGGCATTGGCTACGCCGAGGGAAAGGTGAGGGTAATTGTTGAGAGCTTACCGGACGAGGTTGAAGCCGCCAGAGGAGAGGCGCGCGGGCTCGGGACGGTGGAAGCCCAGTACAATAATCTGTTGCAGGTGTTGCTGCCGATCCAGCAGTTAACTGCTCTAGCTAACAGGCAGAGCGTCCGCTTGGTCAGGATGCCCTGTGAGTTCTTCCCGGATGCCGTTAGCAAGGGTGTCTCGCTCATCGACGCCGATACCTGGCACAGCGCCAATATCACCGGTCTGGCGCCCAACACAACCTATCACTTCAGGGCTAAACCTGTTATCGCTGGAGGCACCAGCTACGGAGCGGACAGGACCTTCTCGACATTATACACCCCGCCCTCGGTGACCACCGATAATGCCACCAATCTGGGCCCGTACTCCGCCCGGTTGAATGGCACTCTCACCGACCTGGGGACGGTCAGTTCAGCCAATGTCTCCTTCATGTGGGGGACGAGTTCAGGCAACCTCACCAGTGAGACTACTATCCAGTCGGCGAATGCCACTGGTAGCTACTACTTTGACCTCGGTGGTCTATCGGCGAATACTACCTACTATTGTGAAGCCAAGGCAGTTGGTCATGGCACAGCTTATGGCAACGAATTAAGCTTTACCACCGCGTCGGTCGCGGCACCCCCTTCGTTCCTGTTCAAGTGGGGCTCTGTGGGCAATGGCGATGGTCAGTTCAGTGCCCCGGACGGAATTGCCATTGACTCTTCCGGAAATGTCTATGTTGCCGATACCGGCAATCATCGCATCCAGAAGTTCACAAGTTCCGGCCAGTTCATCACCAAATGGGGCTCTCTGGGCAATAGCGACGGTCAGTTTTACTCGCCACACGGTGTTGCTGTTGACTCTTCCGGCAATGTGTATGTCGTTGATACCAGCAACCACCGCATACAGAAGTTCACCAGCTCCGGCCAGTTCATCACCAAATGGGGATCATTTGGCGATGACGACGGCCAGTTCAATAATCCCTATGACCTCGCTGTTGACTCATCAGGCAATGTCTATGTTGCTGACACCTACAGCCATCGCGTCCAGAAGTTCACCGAGAATGGTGCTTTCCTGGCCAAGTGGGGCTCTGCAGGCTATGGCGATGGCCAGTTGAACTATCCGCAGGGCATCGCCGTTGATTCTTCAGGCATTGTTTACGTTTCTGACTATGCTACCAGCCATCGCGTCCAGAAGTTCAGCGACAATGGTACTTTCCTCATCAAGTGGGGTTCGGAGGGCAGTGGCGACGGCCAGTTCTTCGATCCACGGGGCCTCGCCGTCGATCGGTCGGACAATGTCTACGTCGTTGATTGGGGCAATGGACGAATCCAGAAATTCAGCGATAACGGCACCTTCCTAAGCAAGTGGGGCCAGTTCAACGGCCCGTACGGTGTCGCCGTTAATTCCATCGGCAACGTGTACGTGGTCGAGAACGGCAATAACCAGGTCCAGGTCTTTGGCACTCCAATGCCACCGTCCGTGACTACTGACAATGCCAGCAATCTCGGCTATTACTGGGCGCGGCTAAACGGCAATCTGACCGACCTTGGCACTGCCACTTCAGCTCAAGTCTCCTTCACCTGGGGCTTAAGCTCCGGCAACTACACGGCTGCGACCAGCGAGCAGACGATAAATACAGCCGGCGCCTTCCACTTTGACCTGAGCGCACTATCGGCCAACACTACCTACTACTACCGGGCGAAGGCGGTTGGCCACGGCACTGTTTTCGGAGATGAGCGGGTCTTCACTACCTCACCCTCGGATTCTCCAGGTGTCGCCACGGACAACGCCACGGACAGGACGACCAACTCAGCGGTCCTGAACGGTACGCTCTTCAGCCGGGGCACGGCTAGCTCAGCTAACGTCTCCTTCGAGTGGGGGACTAGCTCTGGGAACTACCCGGCTGAGACCTTTCCCCAGTCAATGAATTCCACCGGCTCTTTCAGTGCCAACCTCACCGGCCTCAGTCCCGGCACCACCTATTACTACCGGGCCAAAGCCGTGGGCAATGGCATTGGGTGCGGGGAGGAGAAGAGCTTTGCCACATTGGCAACTACTCCCGCGGTCACCACCGATAACGCTACCAGCATTACTAGCGCCTCGGCCGTGCTAAACGGTACCCTGACCGACCTGGGCACGTCCTCACAAGTTGTCCGCTATTTCCAGTGGGGTCTCTCTACCAGCTACCCCAACGAGATTCTCCTTCCCGGGACTACCAACGTCACTGGGGCTTTCTATGCTCCGCTCTACGGATTGGCGGCTAATACGACGTATTACTTCCGGGCAAAGGTGCTCGGACTCGCCGGCGGCGGCTTCATCTACGGCGAAGACAGAAGTTTCACCACCTTGCCGGTTCCGGTCGCGCCGCCCTTCCTTTTCCAGTGGGGCTTCGACGGCAGTGGTGACGGCCAGTTCCATAGCCCGTACAGCATCGCCATCGATTCCACCGACCATGTCTACGTGTCCGATGGCAACGGACGTATCCAGAAGTTCGATGCGGCCGGCAACTTCATCCTGAAGTGGGGCAGCGTGGGCACTGGCGACGGACAATTCTACGGGGTGCGTGGCATAGCGATTGACCAGGCGGACAATATCTACGTTGTTGACAGCGGAAACCGGCGTATCCAGAAGTTCAGCGACAATGGCACCTTCCTCACCAAGTGGGGCACGCCTGGCATCTTCGACGGTGAGCTAAACTCGCCTGAAGGCATTGCGGTTGACTCGCTAGGCAACGTCTATGTAGCTGATACCGACAATAACCGCGTCCAGAAGTTCAGCGGCAATGGCACGTTCCTGGCAAAGTGGGGCGGGCTTGACACGGGTAATGGGAACGGCCAGTTCAACCATCCCCAGGATGTCGTGGTTG